>OGQV01000005.1_pt1 | contig 295325 bp, 213 predicted proteins | sample 1553311 | NCBI WGS metagenome assembly OGQV01 (sample SAMEA2579976, study PRJEB22360) | human gut metagenome
TATGAAACAACTTTTAAAGGATATCATAATTGACCAAAAGTCTTTCTTGCCAAGCAAGAAAACAATAATCCGCAGTTTTCCTGAAAAATATCTGAATAATGAAGAAATCATTATTATTTCAGGGGTTCGCCGTTGCGGTAAATCCGTGTTGCTGCAACAGATACGTGACAGACTTCCCCAAAAAGATTATTTTTTCAATTTTGATGATGACCGTTTGGGTAACTTTACCGTAGAGAACTTTCAGCAGTTATATGAAGTGTTCATAGAACTATATGGAGAACAAAACTATTTCTATTTTGATGAAATACAGAATATTGCAGGGTGGGAGCATTTTGCTAAGCGATTGTATAATTCAGGAAAAAAGGTTTTTATAACCGGTTCTAATGCCCGTATGCTAAGTAAAGAGCTGGGAACCTACTTAACCGGATGTTATATTGCGATCGAACTTTACCCTTTTTCATTTTCTGAATTTTTAGATTTTCGTGAACAGCAACATTTATTGGGAGATATATCCGGAACAATTGCGCGTGGAGAAATACAATCGGCTTTTAACGATTATTTAAAACAGGGTGGATTTCCTATTTATTTAAGGTCTGAAGATGGTATTGTTCTGAAAACATTGTATGATAACATTCTGTATAAGGACGTTATGGTTCGCAACCAGATTGTAAATGAGCGTGAAGTAAAAGAGTTGGTCTATTACACCGTCAGTAATATCGGGAAACCTTTAACTTATACTTCATTGGCAAAAGTGATCGGAGTGAAAAATCCCACGACAGTAAAGAACTATTTGGAGTATATTGAAAATACATATTTGCTCTTCTCTTTATCTAAACTTGATTATTCTGTTAAGGCCCAGCTCCGTAATCCCAAAAAAGTTTATGCAATAGATAATGCTTTAGTATCCCGTTTGGGCTTCCATTTTTCAGGTGAAGAAGGGCGCTTGTTGGAAAATATGGTTTACATAGAATTACGTCGCCGAGGTGGAGAAATTTTTTATCATAATTCAGGGAATGCCGAGTGCAATTTTGTAGTTCGTGATGGTTTTCGTGTCGTGCAGGCAATTCAGGCTTGCTGCTTATTGGGTAGTTCCGATATCCGTGAGAGGGAAATCCGCGGCATTCAGGATGCTATGGATACATACCAGCTTTTGGAAGGAACAATAATCACCAATACCCATGAAGAAGAGTTGAAGTACGGAGATAAAATGATACATATTCTGCCGGCATGGAAATGGTTACGTCTTTAGTATAGGGCGTATCCCTTTGTTTATCAAAGGTTGAATATTGGAAAATACGATAAAAGGGTAGTGCCTATAATATGTGTAAAATGAGAAATACGGAACTCTCAAAAGAATCCTGTATCTCTCATTTACATAAAACTTTGGAGAACACTCATATAATAAAGTACTTGTCACACATTAGCTCTATCTACTCCTTCTATTCGAAAATATTTTATCTATTTACCAAAGTACGTTTTACGAACTGAGGCGGGGCAAAGTGTCTGCCTTTCCCGATTTGTTCCACATTTCTAGTGGTGACTCTAGTCGGTTGTGGCAAATGCATACGGTCAAATTTCACAAACTCTTCATAATTATATTGCCACGGAGTACCATAAGCTGTCCTCATAATGCGTTTGTAGATAGCTTCGCGTGAGGGGGCATTAAAACCGTGTATATTGTTTCGCATCATGCTTTCATTGGTAGGACGCCAAGCACCACTCCAATAAGTACAAGCTCCTTCATAGGTACTTAGAGTCTCTCCTAAAGCATCGGTACCTGCATAACGCTCATCTTCCAAAAAGTGTTTCCATATCACTTGGCTCTTATCTCCGGTGAAATCGACATTCATAGCCCAGCCAAATGTTTGCAATATCTGATTGCTTTCTATCTCCTTTGCAGGAATCTGTCCCATTGACTGATAAGAATATTCATCCAATAATTTAGCAAATCCGTGTCCTATGCACTCATGACACAGCACTTGGCGGAAAGCCTCGCTCTCCATACCACCTATAATGGGACAATAGCCGATAGCATATTCTACCACACCATCATCTTCCGTACCATAGCCAAAGTAGGTAGTGCCAGCGTATGTTTCCGTATTTAATATGACTATAGACATTGTCTCGTAAAACATTTCCGCATTGGTTCTGATTTCATCCACTGCTTGTGTATAGTACTGTACTATTTTTTCATCTCCTTTGATAAGCGTACTTTTTCCACCTTCCAGCCAGCAACTGAATTTTGTAGAATAGCCTTCACCGAAAGCATCGTTCAGCGATACGGCAGTCACCATCCATACATCGAAATACTCACGCAGAGACTTTACCGGTTCTTCAGAGAAGAAATATTCCATACCTTTCTCCATTACTTTCCGGTAAAAACCACTTTGAATATCGGCATCCAAGAATCCGTCTCCCATAAATACCACCGGGATTCCGTTTCCTTTAGAGTGTGTCTGTAACTTTACCACTTTGCCATCATCTGTTTCAAGGTCAGTGGAAGTGCCTACTCCTGCTCCTTTCTGTATAATAGAGATTGTACCGGATTCTATTAGTTGTTTACCGGCAGCATCTTCTATCACTATTTGAAATGTAGCTGTACGCTCTGCACGGGAAGGATTCGGTAATACTTTGACATTTAGAGTTTTATCCAGCAAGATTTTTGTGCTTACATTATCATTGAATATTAACCAGTCTTGTACATCTTGTGAATATCGTATTTTGGAAATACCTTCTTGCAAATTTGTGGCAAACTCTATTTGTATGCTCATTCCTTCTGCAGGCACATTATAAGTAGCCTGCTTCACTTCAAGTACATCCTTTTTTTGTTGACTGATTTTCAATTCCTTGATTGGAACACCGTCAGCAGATAAAGTAACGGTTGCTTCGCGTATTTCGCCTGTACGGTTTTCTTCTTTGGCAAAAATAGCAAGAGAAGAATTACCGGTATTTCCTTGTGCAGGAGAAATTGTAATCCAAACGGCATCAGTATTTGCTTGCCAGGAATGGGTACTGGAAAAGTTGAGTGTAAGTCTGGAGTCTTTCTCGGCTCCTAAAATAAGATTCTCTATATCAGAATTGAACTGGATGGACGGTATCTCTTCATCATCCTTAGAACAAGCTGCTAGCACGAAGACACACAGTAACAGAAAGTACAGTTTTGTTTTCATATTCCTCATGTATTATAATTTAAATATTAATCTGGAAGCAAATATAAGCAGAAAGAGCCGCACCAAACATAATATTCCACGATTATGTTGATACAACTCTTTCAATATTATAATGTCAATCCATTGACATGTTGTCTGTTATTTTTCAGCAGAATCCTCCTGATATTTTTTCCAGCTTTCCAAAGAGAAGAACAAAGTGGTTGGATTTGCGGCAATACCTGCTTTTCCTTCTGCCCACAAACTTTCTACAGATGCAAATAGAGAGTTGGGACCAAATATGATAGAAACAAGGTTTCCTTCTTTATCATAAGCAACTTCACCCAACGGATATTTATCTTTGCCGCCTTGGAACACGCCAAATGCTGAACCGCCAATTAATTGTCCGTCCCCACTATTTAAGAATGCGCCAAATTTAAGTGCAGGTATGATAGCTTCTTCACCATCAATATCAATCTGCATCTTGACATTCGAGTTAATAATATTGTCCTCGTCCAAATAAGGGTATCCGTCATAGATACCATTATCATCAATATTCTCTGCCACACAATATGGATTCTTGATGCGTACACGCAGGCTACCGTCAGTGAACGAGGCATATTCTGCGTTTACATACCATGACATCGGATAGTCAACACCATAAACAGTGGAAATCATACCGTCTGTGTAGATAACTGTTTCCAACGGATTCCATTTGATACGGATTATGTTACCTGAAGCATAAGTAGTTTTGTCCGAATATGGATTGTAGTCGCCTTCTGCAAACTTCAGACTATAGTTGTAGGATATTCCAACTTCTGCATTCGGAAACTTCAAAGTCAATGGAGCTTCTGTTTCTCCATCTGCAAAAGATACTGTAGCGGGTACTTCAAAGATATTTTCTGTATTGTTCAATACTTCCACTCCCACAGTTGCAGCACCTTCTGATTTCTCACGGGTTACAACCAATGTTATCTCCATTGCTGCTTCTGGTTCCAGTTCATAGTCATATTCATTTATGGTAGAGAATGCAGCCCCTTGACAGCCTTCCGGAACTATAGGAGAAGGCTCTCTCTCAATATCATCAGAACAAGCCGAAAAAGTCAATAGTCCTCCGGCCAGTACTAAAAGAAAAAAATTATTTATTGTTTTCATATATCCATTTTATTAAATAGTTAATTTATTACACCGTCAGTAAGTCCAATTCCTTCACCTGATTTAGGCATTGTACCATCGGAATTGTTCGCTGCTGGAGGAATACCGGTATTGGCATTTGTCTCGTCTTGCGGAATACGCATCAGCAACCAGCCGTTGTCGGCAGCAACGTTGAAGGCATAAGCATCGGGGAAGTTGGTTGCTACGCCATTTTTCACACGTACCACATTTCTGCCCAGACGCATAACGTCTGCCATGGAGAAACCTTCACCCCACAATTCGATACGACGTTGAAGCCATACCGCATTTTGGACACCTGCGGCATCACTGGCTTTGCAAGAATATTGCTCGTCACGATAGGTCTTGACAAAGCTTTCCAGTATCTGTTTGCCATCACTCGGATTTCCTCCCATGGCAGTAGCTTCTGCCTGAATCAGAATCATTTCTTCTACACGCATTAATGGCCAGTCGTTAGCAGCAGCATTAGTACCCAATCCACCATACATACCAAACTTAACATTGGTATAAGGCAGGAAAGCTGCTTTACCTTGGTTTGCAACTGTCAGAGTTGCAATATCATCACCGCTTGCAAGACCACGCCAGCTTTGTCCCTTCAGGTTGTCAGAATGCAAGTTCTCATCAACCCACCAGCCCTTACGTACATCAGTGTCAGAAATCAGATTGAACAATAATACATTGATACTTTTATACATACCTACACCGGCAGAGTAAGAGCCTTCGCAGAATGAACCGATAACTCCTGGCCAGGAAATAAGACTGTTATCTGCATTATAGTCTGCTTCAGTAATTTCCAAAGCCCACATCCAGCCACTTTCATCGGAAGAAACAAACATTGGTTTTGTCAGTTCTGCTCTCTGATAGGGAGTATATCCTGCCATAGCTTTGGCCGCATCATCGGCAGCAGCCTGCCAGTTTTCCATGTAAAGGTTGGCGCGGGCACGCAGACCATAGGCAATCTTCTGGTCTATTTCACTCTTATCCTTACGTGCATAGCCTTCCAGATCATTGATTGCATCCGTCAAGTCTCTAATAATCAAATCATAAACAGCCTGCACTGTAGCACGCGGGTTGTTGGGGTCGGCAGCCATTTCTTCCGTAACCAAAGGAATGCAAGGTTTCTCCTCATTACCTTTATATTTAAACTGGAAGTACGGAGCCACGTTCAGATAGTCAAAAGCACGTATTGCCTTGGCTTGACCACGATAAGAAAGTAGCGTGGGGTCTGTCGTGCCATCGGGAATAGAGTTCAAAATATCATTTGCCATCTTGATTTGATTATAAAACAAAGCCCAACGCATATAGGGGTTGGCATACGTGTCGCTACGGTCGGAGTATTCACTGCAAGTGCTGAACCAGTTGTAACCGTTATTGGGTGCTACCATATCAGGGCCATTTAAATCATTGGAGAGGCACACGGCAGGATAACCGAAGTCATCGCCACGTCCTGATTTACTGCCGAATACGGTAAACTGCTGAAGGTTATTGGAATACATACCTACGATATCTGCCGCTAAGCGTTCAGGCAACATGCTTACCACATCCTGTTTTTGTTCCTCGGTAAAGCTACCGCTTTGGGGAAAAGTGTCCAAGTCAGTGCATGAAGCCAGCACCATGCTTCCCATGGCTAGTGCTGATAATATTTTATTATATAGTTTCATATCTTTCTTTTTATATAGGAATCAAATTATTAGAATTTCAAAGTAATACCACCGGTGATAGTACGTAAAGCCGAGTAAGTGAAGTTACCACTACCGGTAGAACTACCAAGACCGATGAACTGACGAGGGTCGAAACCTTTGCGGCAGGATATGACAGCCAGATTGTCTCCTGTCACATAAAGACGGAGGCTTGATACGCCCAACTTTTGAGTCCAACGCTTTGGCAGCGTATATCCCAATGTAACATTATTGATACTCAAGTAATCAGAACTTACCAAGAAGCGGGAAGATATACGTTGGCTTGAAACGTCGGATACAGACATACGGGGAATATCACTGTTTGCATTTTCGGGAGTCCAGGCCTTCAACACATCTTTGTGGAAGTTCTGTCCCATCAAGTCGCCGGTCTGCATCAAAGCCTCGTAAGTACCGTCATATACTTTACCACCCAATTGATAGGAAAGCTGTATGCCCAAATCGAAACCATATGCATTCAGTTGTGTACCGAGACCACCATACACCTTTGCAAGTGTACTGCCCAAGTCAGACTGCTGCGCCTTTTCATAATTGGTAGTAAGTGTATAATCACCGTTGTCGGGATCTACATAATACTGTGCCATACCACTTTCTTTGTCGACACCTGCATATACCGGTAAATAAGAGTTATAGAGAGAACCGCCTACACGGTAGATGGCATTTGAATATTTGATGCCTTCTTCACGTACAGTTTCGTCAAGGTCGGTAATTTTGTTCTTGTAATGAGTCAGATTGAAGTTGGCTGTCCACTCAATGTCATTGTTCTCGAACAAAACGCCATTGAAATCCAGTTCGATACCTTGGTTTACAATAGAACCTACATTTTTGGGAATAGAAGAATAACCATAAGAAATGGGTACAGGCTGATTGTAGAGCAAGTCGGATGTTTTACGGTTAAAATACTCTACTGTACCATTGAAGCGGCTGCCGAACAGTTCAAAGTCAAAACCGGCATTGAATGCATGTGAAGTCTCCCATGTGATATCCTTGTTTCCTTTGAATGCAAAAGACACTGCATAGTCTCCATTGCTGTTTGTTACACTAAACTGGTCTGCGTATGCATAGTAATAATAACTGCTGGTTCCTAAATTATCGTTACCTTGTACACCGTAGCTCGCTTTCACCTTCAGCATATCAATCCAGTCAATACCGCTCATGAAATCTTCTTTGGTCATCAACCAAGCCAGACCTATACTGCCAAAGTTACCCCAACGATTATCCGGATGGAAACGTGAAGAAGCATCACGACGATAGGAAGCAGATACAAAGTACTTTCCGTCATAATCATATTGGGCACGTGCCAGATAGCCGAGTGTGGCATACTCATGCGTATAAGAACTTACACTCGGAGGAGTGTTGATAGCATTGTTAAGTTCACCAATCGTAGGATTGTAAAGTTTGGAGTTGGAACCTCCTAAGTATTGAATTTTATGGGAATAAGACTCAAAACCTGCCAGCAAGTCCATGTTATGCAACTGATTGAATGTTTTCTTGTAAGTTGCCATATACTGCTGGTTAATATCGAAAATGCGTTGATGGATAACAGACACGGAACCTCCTGCAGAAACAGCACCTCCATAGAAGGGATTATTCAGCGTGTTTTCGCGTTGATTCAATACATTGGCGCCTAAAGTAGCGGTGATGTTCAATCCTTCTATCGGAGTAATGGTAGCATACCATTTGGAACTCAACATATCACTGTAGGTATTCTGGTCATCCAAATTCAATGTACCTGCCGGATTACCCATTAAAGTAGGGCGATTGAAATTGGTAGAGCCTGAGCCAAAGTCATAAACAGTCATTCCCCTGTTGTCTTTCATGACAGATCCATCTGCATTACGGACATACATTGGATAGATGGGGGCAATCAAGTTGGATATGTAGAACAAGTTGCCGGTAGAACCCCAATCTTTTTGTCCCGACGGAGACTTAATATTATAATAGGTATAAGCGATATTGGTACCGACTTTCAACCATTTGTTAGCTTGGTAGTCAGTTTTGGCACGACCGGCAAAACGTTGGAAACCCGAATTAGCTATAATACCGTTGTCGTCCAAATAGCCTGCTGATACATAATAGTTCAACTTATCAGAAGCGCCGGAAATTGTCACGTTGTATTCTTGACGCAGGTTACCTCCACCAAAAATCTCATCATACCAGTCATCCGGTTTGTAATAATAAGTTCCGTCTGAATAGCCCAAAGTGGCATTAGGGTTTAACTTGAAGTTGCTGCCAATCAATTTCTGACCTTCAGGAACAGTATAGACCAGATAACCTAAACCACCGTTATTAGCATCCAGAAATGTTTTATCTGCAAAAGCGTAAGCCTCAGCAGCAGAAGAGCCATTATAAATCTTAGAGTTGTACATGGCACGATAAGCAGTCTCATAATACATTGCAGGGTCAGTCATCACATCATAATTAGGTACGCCACGCTTGTTGGCTCCCCATTTGGCATCTACAGTGATCTGTGCTACGCCGGTAGATCCCCTTTTGGTAGTAATCAGTACCACCCCATTAGCACCGCGTGCGCCATAAATAGCATTGGCTGCAGCATCTTTCAATACTGTCATGGACTCAATATCCTGTGGATTAATGGCTGAAATTTCACCATCATAAGGCACACCATCTACAACATATAGAGGAGCATTGCTGGCAGACATAGATCCAATACCACGAATACGGATACTGGCCGAGCTACCCGGTTGACCGTTATTCTGGGTAATCTGTACACCTGCCACTTGACCAGCCATTGCATTTGTTACATTGGAGACTGTCCTCTCTGCAATTTTTTCAGCTTTAATGGTCGATGCAGAACCTGTAAAAGCTGATTTCTTTGCTGTACCATAAGCTACTACCATTACTTCATCGAGCATCTCAGAATCGGACTTCATTATTACTTTTACATTGGGCTTAATCGCTACCTCTTGTGCTTGCATGCCAATATACGTAATCTGAAGCGTTTTCGCAGAACTATGCGCATACTACATATCTGATAAACAGATGTTTGCGCGTGTGATTAGAACTTCAATTTTAGTATCAACAATTTATAATATATTGATATATAAGCAGCTAAAAAACAGAAAAACGCATTTACACCTACCACAAATATACTGTATTGATCATTTAATCATTTTATTATCAGTGTATTATTTATCTATGAATAGCATTGATGAACTACAAAACAGGTACTATGTGTTTAATTCAATTGAGAAATGTAATTAATGATAATTTTTTCAACTGAAATTCCGCAAACTCACTATATTAATAATATATGAATGTTTTTGTTCGGAAAATTCACTTCAGGAATGGTTTGTATAGCTAAATATAATGTTAATATATCTATATGTGCACGTTTTTGATGATAGCATAGGTAAAAGCGATAAATAGAATATTATTCCTATACTTATTATCGACCTGCAGCTGTTCAATAAAAATTCTTCTCTATGCTCATTGTGTAATATCCCCAATGAGAAAAGTGAAAAAGAAAAATAGAACAAAAAACTTGAATCACATTGTAACAGTTAATGCTATCCACATAAAGTTATAATGTACAAACTTAACAAATACACTAAAAGATTCAATTATGATTGAATATGAAAAGTTACATATCCCGTCCTTTATGTACCAATAAGATAGAACCATTTATTGGCAAGGACTTAATAAAAGTGATAACCGATCAACGTAGAATTTGCAAAAGTTACATTCTTTTGCAAATATCGGATATCATAAAAGAAAAGACACCGGAAGCTAATATTATTTTTATAGACAAAGAATTATTGGCTTTTGCGGATATGAAGAACTATATGGACCTTTATCAATATGTTCTGAAAAAGGCGGCAGGTCATAACTATAATTACCTTTTTGTCGATGAAGTACAAGAGATAGAGGAATTCCAACTCTGTTTGCGGAGTCTATTAAATGAAAATATATGCGACATCTACTGTACGGAGAGCAATGCCAAAATGCTTTCCGGTGAACTTGCGACTCATCTGGCTGGAAGATATATTGAGTTTCCGGTTCATTCACTCAGTTACGAAGAATTTTTGAGATTCAACCAACTGCAAGATTCTCCAGAAAGTTTAAGATTATATCTTATGTTTGGAGGAATGCCTTATATCCATAATTTAGCGATGGATATAAATGTTATATTTGAATATTTGAGGAATGTTTACTCTACTATTCTATTGAAAGATGTGGTTGCTCGTGAATCGATTAGGAACGTATCGTTTTTAGAGAATCTGGTAGGCTACTTAGTTGATAATACCGGCTCTCTTTTTTCCGCTCAAAATATCAGTAAATATCTGAAGTCCCAGCAAGTAAACATACCTACACAAACAATCCTGAACTACCTGAAGGCATTATGCAATAGTTTTTTTGTTTACAAGATACAACGGGCGGAAACTCAAGGCATGAAAATCTTTGAAATTGGAGAAAAATATTATTTTGAAGACTTGGGACTGCACAATGCTATACGTCATCACGATTTTCGGAGAGACATCAATAAATTGATAGAGAACGTGGTATGCATAGATTTATTAAGGTATGGCTATGAAGTATATGTCGGAAAGAATGGAAATAAGGAAATTGATTTTATAGCTTCCCAAAGAGATCATAAAATTTATATTCAAGTGGCATATATGCTCCTCGATGAAGCAGCCGTTCAGCGGGAGTTTGGTAATCTCTTGGAAATTCCGGACAATTATCCTAAATATGTAGTCACTATGGATGAAATGCAGAGCGGAGGAAATTATCAAGGAATCAAGCAAATTTCGCTGCGAAATTTCCTATTGGCGGAAGATAAGGAAAGATTATGATTTCTTGAAAAGGATATTCAGAAAATAAAAGAATATTCCTTGTTTCAGAAAAGAAGGTGAGCCGTTAAGTGCACCTTCTAAATAGGTCAATTAAAAAAATGAGAATAACAGCTAACAGCTGTTCGTCTTTCCACTTTATTTTATGAGATTTTAAAAGCACTTTCCATTTGACCCTTTGTTTTTTATTCAGATAATGTAGTACGCTACCTAATAAATGAATATTCACTTTTCCTTCTGTTTTCTGGTTATTTACTATACAGATGATACCTTCCTGAATGTTGTCAAATAAATACGCCCGCTTAGTATTTGGAATGTATTGAGTAGTAATCGGAAGCAAATATCCTATTACCGCCAAAAAAGAAATGAATGTTTTTTATCTGATTATTAATTTTTTATTACTTCTGTCCGATAAGCCTTTTTAATTAAGTTATAAAATTAGGACTGATTCCATCTGCAGGATTCAGCCCTTTCTAATTATTTTGTTGTTATCACACAAGCTTCAATAACCATGGGTGAAAGTATATATTTTATCGGACAGCAGTAGTTTACAATATCGATCTTTACCAGATAGTCTTCCGTAGTCACTACGATCCCAAAAATCCATGCATTGTTCGTAGCATTGTAGAAAGTCGGTTGACTAACTTTCGTAACAGAATAAGGAGCAGAAGAGTTATAAGCTTTTGCAGCATCAGAAGCCGCAGCAGCCCATTTACCCATCAGCAAATTGGTACGGGCACAACCATTTCCACTGATATTTCAGCTTTATTAGCACGTGCAAAAGCACCAGTCAACAAAGTAATAGCCTCGTCCAGGTCTTCCATAATACGAGTACACAACTATATACTTTATTGTACCAAGACTTGGATATAATAAAGTATATAGTTACAATCAGGGATTAGTGGCTTAATAGTATTTCAACGAATGATACAAATCACTAGCTTGTTGTTTATTAGATGCAAAGGTGAAAAAAGTAGAAATGAAAAATACAGAGAAACAGTTTCTAAGTTCGTGTTAATACAAGATTTTCAGACTTTCTCCTGCCTGCCTAATGATATACATACCTTTTTCTGGTAATCTGAATATACATTTTCCACTGACAGATTCTTGCCAAGCTATTTTCATCCCAGTTACCGAATATATTTCTATTGGCTTACCTTCAGTAGAGGTATGCACAATAACATCTTGTCCAAAGCGATAAACTTTCAAAGAACTTCCGATGTTTTGAATATCCTCAATGGCATCCGGCAAATCACATTTTATTTGGAAATCATCAATATAGGCTTCAGCAGAAGCAACACCGACAATACGGAAACGCAAACAGCCCTGCATCGTAATCCGGTTCGTATAAGTTTCCATAACATTACTTGAAAGAAGTATATTTTCGCCATATACTTTCCATGACGCACCCTTGTCTTCAGAAACTTCTATTCGAACATTCTTCATTCCAAAAGCTCCGGATTTACATGCGAGAATACTGACAGATTTTACGCTACCGGTTATGTCAGTTTCCATCTCTATCTTTCCATTTTTAACACTTGCGACTCTACTTCCATTCCCCACACCGACTTCGGAAGTTGCATAAGTACGCGCATTGCTAAAAATCCACTTCCCGATAGTGCCATCCATTGTCTCCGAGGTCCATGTTTCTTTTTGAATATTCTCAAAATCCTCTACATAAGAAACATTTAAGGGGGGCTGTATGGTAAAAGAAATGATTCCATTGTCTTCTTTTATCCCGGTGATCTCCTTTTCTGTCGGGATTCCTGTCCAAGAACGTAATGAAGGCATTGTTTCGTCTGTCAGCTCTTTGACATTAAGAGACCCCGGAAATGCATTTCCGGCAGTTGCCGGTGCATTATTGTCCGCACATAATAATTCATAATACATGTGATCCGGGTTATTATTAACGGTATTCATGTTCCAAACAGACTCATTTGTCAGATCCACTCTGTATACCAGCATTCCGTGTCCCGGAAGATAAGCATCCCACTTTGTCTGCTGCCTGTTTTCAAGATAAAAGTACTCACCGGAAGATTGCGCCGGAAAGAAATAGGATTTATTGGATATATTCAAAGCCGGTAATTCATAATTTCCGGGACCTTCAATCTTTTCAGAAGTACCCCATCCTACCATATACCGTTCATATGCAGAATAAGAAGGAGGCGTCTTCGAATTATTCAGATAACTGCCGCTTGCCATTAGCGACCAGTCACCCGGATGTGGAGCTACTCCCCCGCTTTTTTCATAATCAGTATCGTAAAAATCCGGAAGTCCCAATACATGACTGAATTCATGACAAACCGTACCGATTCCATCCATTTCCGAATTCATTTCCCCTCCGGTCAGTTCGGTAGAGCAGGCATAACGGTTACAATATACCCCATCCAGCCTTACTGCCATGCTATTCAGAGCGTAAGCATGCGGCCATAGATACTTTTCATTATTACCCGCATAACTGGAAGCTGCACCGGCAAATATCACATAAATCATATCCACTGAATTGTCTCCATCTAAATCATAATCAGCGAAGTTAACAAACTGGTCAGCCTTCAGACAGGCATCCTTGACAAGTGCCTGTCCATTATTCGCCCCATCCGCATCTGTTTGCTTGTAATCAAGCGTCACAGGACCAACAATATCAAACTGAGGCTCGAATCCTCCCATAGATGAATCGTAAAAATAATCACGCACGCTTCCAGTCGCCCCATTGCCGGTATACTCTGTGTCATTTATCATTTTCCTAATTTCTACCGGATAGTCTGTTATAGAGAAGCTTCTATCTGAGAATTGTGCCAGAATGATAATCCCCCTGAATCCGGAACTGCTAATCTTGGATAGTAAACCTTGACGTACATACTGTTTCGCATTTGTCCTCGTGACAACGCGTTCCTTGGGTGCTGTCATATACTTCTCTATTCCTTCCAGATATCTATTTTCAGCTTCCTGACGCATGGCTTTATTATTAGCAATTACTTTGCCCGGAACAAGGCGACCGTCTCTTCTTTCAGCATATACGTAGAAGTTATTCGGATTCTTCAGAATCGTATACCCATCTAAAGTTGTGTTGAAATGATAAAATTCATCTCCATGCAACCGGATTGTCAGTTGCGTACCATCAGGCTGTGTCACCGTTGCCGGGGTTGGGTCGGCTATATTGGCATATCCTGCCTGCAAAAAAATGAAAAGAAAAAGTAGCGTCACGCATACATTTTTTCTATATGAACAATATATGTTTCTCATTATTTCTGAATTTAGAGTAAAAATACAAAATGAGGCAGGCAAATACTGCCTGCCTCATTTCTTCATATCTTTGCTTTATGGGCGTTACGCAATAGGTTCAAATAGAGCTGTTGCATCCACGTAATGGATGAGCAAAGTATATCCCTCAGCGCTATATTTATGCCGGATGCCAATATAAACAACTTTTCCGGCATACTTATCGTCTAAATCGAAAGTTACTTTCTGGCAAGTGGTTGCTTCGGAAACAGCAACTTCGGCAATGACATCGGCCGCATTTGCCTCCTCCACTGTTGTGATAGGCTCTAAAGAAGCGATCACTTGGTAAGAATCCCAATATTCGGCGTTGTTAATAGGGGGGGCTCCAAATGAAGCAGCTTTCACTGCTACTTGCGGTTTCATTCCATCGGTAAAGTCAGCTACAAATTCCAACAAGTTATCGGCATCGGTTACATCGCCGGTTTTATCAAAGATAGTATAACTCTCGGAACAAAATACATAAGCTGCATCTCCAAAAGGATTGGCATCCGTAGCCGGATCATAAAAGTTACCAGCTGTTTTGACCGGAGTCCATCCCCTATCCAGCATCGTGCCAAACTGAAAAGTTGCAAGAGTTTGAACACATGAAGTGGTCGTAAAGTCTTCCTTGAAAGTAAAACTGCGTTCCCAAGCCTTGCCGGTAGTGACTTGTTGTATCTCACCGTAACCTACCGCTTCCTTATTCATACTATAACTACGGAGATAGTAAGTGGTCTCCGCTTTCAATCCAGAAAAAGTAAGTTGCTGCAACTCTGCCTCATTGGACGCTGCAACCACGCGCGTAGCCTGCGTTATATTCAATTTACTTTGATCGTCGCTCAACAAAATGCCTTGTTGCAGAATGTCCAGTCCTTGAGCATTATCTGTTTTCATTGCAGCATATATTTCCGAACCATATTTAGTGGAAATATTGCTGAGAGATACTACCGGTGCTTTAGTTGAATCATATTCCCGGTGGGACAAAGAAGGAGTATTCTCGTCCTCGCAAGCAAAAAATAAAATTGCCGCCACCAATAAGAATAAATATTTAGACATATATTTCTTCATAACTGTTATATATTAAAATTATGTAATTATGGATTTTGGTCTTCTTCTGTTATCATATCGTTTTCTTGAAGCTCCGTTCTTGGTATCTGATAAATCAACAACCAGTCACCAGCCGAGACATTCTTTCTTCCGCCTACCCAGTGGTTACTTCCCTCATAATTACGGACAATGTCTTTCTTCAAGCGAAGATGATCAAAGAATGAGAAGCCTTCACCCCATAATTCCAAACGACGTTGAGTATAAACGTCATCTACTGTAACAGAAGATTTAGACCAACTAGGGTCACGGTTTACCATCAATTCTTTCAATACTGCAGCAGCTTCCCCATTCTTATTCTGATGAGCCAGTGCCTCCGCTTCAGTCAGGTAGGCTTCTGAAAGTCTCATGAATACATAGTCCGCTTCCCATCCTGTAACCTTCTTGAATTTGAAGTTGGTATATGCAGGGCATTTTATCGTAATATCAGTACTTTCAGGATTAACTACAGCATCCGGGCTCTTAAATTGCGCCAATCGTGCATCGGTAGGAGTAAAGCTTTCATATAATCTTGCATCTATTTTTCTGTACTGCCCTACGCTTCCACCATAACCGGCATCAAACGTACACATGAATGAGAAGAATGAAGCAAACATGGTTGTCGTTTCCGCTGTAATATCTGCCCCCCACATCCATTCTTTGTTATTTATATCGTTAAATCCGTCTCTGGCTACTTCAATGCTACTCATTAATTGTGCATTAGAGTTGATGCGTGCCTCATGAGCCATTGTTGCAGCATCGTTCCAGCGTTCCATAGCCAGATATACGCGTGAAAGGAGTAATTGAGCCACTTCCTTATTGATAGCCGTTTTAGAAGTTCGTTGGAATCCGTCCAGCAAGCCAATAGCATCTGTAAGGTCTTTTTCTGATTGTGCATATACCTCTGCCACCGGAACACGATTCAAGCGGGACTCACCCTCGGCAGTCGTATAAATCAGAGGTACACCAGGTGCTGTTGCAGGATCACTCAATTGCGAGTAAGGTTGCTGGAACATATTAATAAGGTAGTAATAAGAAATACCTCTCAAAGCCAAAGCCTGTCCCTTTGCTGCTTTTACTTCAGTATTATCTACCCCTTCTGGTATTTTACTGATGATGTCATTGCATTTATTGATGATGGAATAGAAAAAGTTCCAATACCAATATGGGCGGACGTACTGTTCCGAACGGTAATCGAACATGTAATCATAGGTGAACCAACCGGATCCCTGTACATGGAAAGCCAGATCATTTGTCATCACGTCACCTACGTGCATGACACTCATCCAACCGAAATCGTTGTGTACAGTACGGCTGGAACCCTGCGTATTATACTGATTCAGATAGTTATACACACCGGCAAGCAAAGGGTTTACTATAATCATCAGCTTGTCGGGGTTTTTCTGTGCCAAGTCATCAATCTGGTCACCGGTAGCTACTACCGTAGGTTCCACTGTGATAAAATCTTCACCGCAAGAGCTAAAAGTCAAGGATGCGGCAAGAAGTGATATTGTTGTCAGTTTTAATAATTTCATAGTTTCTCATTTAAAAGTTCAAATTAAGTCCGAAAGAAATGGTTCTGATGGCTGAATATGCAGCAGCATTCATAGTACCATCCATATATTGTCTCGGGTCAAGACCTTGTCTTTTAGAAGTAAAATACAAGTTATCGCCGCTTGCGTAGATACGTAAAGACTGAATGCCGACTTTATTAAGCAATGCTTTGGGCAATGTATATCCTAGAGTCACATTCTTTAGGCTGAAACAGTCATTTTTCGTCAGGAAACGATCCGATGACTGATTTGCATATTGATAACCTTGCTGTACGCGAGGCACGTTTGAATTTGCATTTTCAGGTGTCCAACGATTGAAGATATCCGGTGACCAGTTTGTACCGGCATCACCGCCACCCATCAACGCCATATATCCCGAGTCCATAATATAGCCGCCACCCTGGAATGCAGTTGCAATACTCAGGTCGAAGCCGTAAGCCTCTACCGTAGTTGCGATACCACCATACAATGTAGGTATTGCGGATTTGTTTATCTGGTAACGAGTAGCTTTATTGGGATCATTTGTCGTATCAATTGTTGTATTTCCGGCCTCATCCGTTACATCCACATAATACAAAGCGTCACCGTTAGCCGGGTCTACGCCTGCATATTTATATGTATACCAATCATATAAGCTGCCACCCACTTTCCTCCAATAGTTGCCGGTATAATATCCATCCGGATCTTTGCCTTCCGCCAATTTAGTCACTTCATTCTTATATTTAGTGATATTAGCACTTACATTCCATTTAATATTATTGGTATTGATAATCTTAACTTCCACTTCTGCTTCAATACCAGAATTCTTCATAGACATGTCGTTCACAGCAATAATATTAGGCAAACCTGCAGAAGGAGGCATAGACTTGTAATACAACAGATCCTTAGTTTCCTTTATGAAGTACTCCACATTTCCGCTTACAATATCCCAGAAGCCGAATTCAATACCGGCATTGAAGTTATTGCTCTTTTCCCAAGTCAAATCTTTATTTCCGCGCCAGTCGTAAGTAATACCAATAGCACCATCTTGCGGAACTACGGTATATTGATCCAAGTAAGGAGTGTCGTTACCCAAAGCATCATTACCTTGTGTTCCGTAACTGGCTTTCAGCTTCAAGGTGTTTATAGCTTTGACATCCCGGAGGAAACTTTCTTCACTGATACGCCATGAAGCGCCTACTGACCAGAAATTACCCCAGCGGTTATCCGGATGGAAACGTGAAGATGCATCACGACGATAAGACCCTGTCAGATAATATCTGTCTTTATAGTCATACTGTATACGGCTAAAGAAACCCTCTAGACGATATTCGCTGGTATAAGAAGTCGCGTCTTTTAATGCGGCTCCATTGGAGAGTTCCGGATTGTCTGGAATCAGGAATTGCTCTTTCATAGCTTGCAGGTAAGTCTTTTTGTCTGCTTTGACTTCATGCCCCAACAGTACATCAAAACGATGGTCGCCAATCGTTTTTTCATAAGTAAGCAACTGGTTTGTGTTGAGTGCAAAGTAGCGTTGAGTGGTTCTGTAGCTACGTCCATTTACGTTTAGTGCATCTCCTCCGATCGGGGTTTGGAAGTCTACTCCTGTATATCCAAAATTATCAGCACTCAAGTTTAATGTGAACTTAAAATCTTTCAAGAACTTAACCTCGGCATAAGCCTTTGCGGATACGATATCATAAGTATATTCACGGATATCATTCATCAATTGTGCATAAGGATTAGCGTTAGCACCATAAGGACGTTCGTGTCCTTCTGTCACACCATAGTCATAAGCGGGAGCTCCTGTTGCATCCAAAATCGGTTGCCCTGTTCTGTCATATCTGTAAATAGGATAAATTGGGGCTATATTTTGTCCAAAGTAGAACAAAGACGAATAGTTGGAACCACCTACATTCGGAGAGTTTGTATTGGTTTGAGCATACGCCATATTAAAGCCTGTTTTCAGCCAGTCATTTACCTGATGGTCTAATTTCAGACGTCCTGTATATCTTTTAAAGTTTGAGTTACGAAGGTAAGAATTATCATCCAAGAAATTCAGCGATGCATAGAAAGATGTTTTCTCCGTACCGCCTTTGATAGATAAGTTATACTCTTGGCGCAGACCATTCTTGAATGGGTCTTCCTGCCAGTCTTCATTATACAGCAACTGCGCATTCGGGTTTAAATAGCCGCTTACCGGGTCAATTAACAAAGCATTGTCTACATTATAGGCATTGTATCCTCCTAATGTGGGAACCAAGTTTTGTGAGGCATTGATAGCAGCTTCAGCACTACTCATTCCTCCGATGTTCATATTTGCGTTTTTCAGCGCTTCCCAGAACATTTCATAATATTCGCCTGCATTACGTATTGTTTTGTAAGCTTTTACTCCCCTAGAGTTGGCTCCCCATTTTGCATCTAAGCTAACCGCGGTTTTACCATTAGTACCTTTCTTGGTAGTGATCATGACAACTCCATTTGCACCACGAGCACCATATAAAGAGTTTGCAGCAGCATCTTTCAACACCGTCATTGATTCAATATCCGCATTGTTGATAGAATTTAAAGAGCCTTCATAAGGCACACCGTCTACGATAATCAACGGGCTGCGACCGGCACTAATAGATCCAATACCACGAACAGATATCGTAGCCGCACTACCAGGCTGTCCGGTAGAAGAAGTTATTTGCACACCGGCAACGGCACCTTCCAATGCCTTTGACACATTTGAGTTCTGTTGTTTTTCTAATCTATCAGCCTTTACTGTAGACGCAGAGCCTGTAAAAGAGGATTTCTTGGCTGTACCGTATGCCACTACAACAACTTCGTCAAGTATTTCACTATCAGCCTTTAAAATAACTTTCAGATCAGGCTTAATTGCCACTTCCTGCGTTTGCATACCAATATACGAGATTTGTAGCGTTTTCGCAGAACTTGGTACGTTCGATAAAGTAAAATCACCATCTACACCGGTAATAGTACCAAGTTGAGTACCTTTTACCAATACAGAGGCTCCAATAACTGGCTGCCCATCTTCTTCAGAAATCACAACACCCGTGATGGTCTGAGTTTGGGCAGTTACTAGGCCTATTCCAACAAAAAGACAGGCCAATAACAGCATTAATTTTCTTTTCATAAATTCTCTCTTAAAGTTTAACTTTACATTAATTGTTTCTTTACTCTAACAAAATGCAAATATATTAATAAAACTGAAACGAACAATTATTTTGTTGAAAAAACCTTGTAAATCTATCAATTTGTTAACTGAACGCTTGTTTTTATGCTTAACAGCAGCTTTTTTGCACTAAAAAAGTCTAAATAACTATTTAAATGCTATCACTATGAAGCCCCTTCTTTACTGTTATTCCTTAATATACCCCTTCTCTTTTAAACAAAAAGTGTTAATAATGCATGTCGGAGGAATAAAATTGAAAGCCAATTTACGTAGATTTACCTTTTTTATAAAGGAAATACAAAATAGCAAAAACTCTTTTGAGGCATAGTTTTGCAGATATTAAGCCTTATTTGGTTCTTCTATAGCACATTATCCCGTCTTATTTGTTCATAGTATTAACTAAAACAACTAATGATGAACAAGATTATTTACAGTTTGGTGTACAACAGGAAAAAGAGCCTTAACAAGAAAGGTATGGCTCTGGTACAGGTAGAGGCCTATCTGAACAGGAAAAAGAAGTATTTTTCGACAAAAGTCTACTTGAGACCCGACCAATGGGATGCAAAGAAACTACTAGTTAAAAACCATCCTAATGCAGACGCTTTAAATCGATTAATTTATGAATTTGTCGCAACGATAGAAAAGCGTGAACTTGAACTCTGGCAACAGGGTAAAGCAATTAATTTGGATGTTCTAAAAGATGTACTTTCTGAAAAGCAAGAACAGGAAGATAAATCTTCGTTTATTCCCTTTTTCAAGCAAGAGGTAATGACTTCTGGCTTAAAAGAGAGTACTAAACGCAATCATTTGTCTACGCTTGCTCTTTTACAAGAATTTAAGAAAAATGTAACATTTTCAGATCTAACTTTTGAATTTGTATCCTCTTTCGAATACTTTCTGCAGTCAAAAGGATATCACACCAACACGATAGCCAAACACATGAAACACTTGAAACGCCATATTAATGTAGCCATTAATAAAGAATATATGGATATACAAAAATATGCCTTCAGAAAATATAAAATTAAAACTGTAGAAAACGGCCATACGCATTTGTCTCCGGAAGAATTGGAAAAGTTAGAGACCTTGCAATTGACAGGACGCTATACGAAATACCAGAAAACATTAGATGCATTTTTGTTCTGTTGCTATGCTGGTATGCGATATTCTGATTTTGTAAATATGAAGCCTGATAACATTGTAGAGATGCATCAGGAGACATGGTTGATATATAAATCTATTAAAACCGGTACTGAAGTTCGATTACCATTATATTTACTTTTTAGTGGAAAAGGAATTCTAATTTTGAATAAATATCAGGCAAACCTACAAGACTTTTTTCATTTAAGGGATAACTCAAATGTGAACAAAGAACTAATAATAATTGCCCGGTTAGCAGGACTGGCTAAAAAGGTGTCATTTCATACTGCTCGACATACCAATGCTACATTATTAATTTATAATGGTGTCAATATCACAACTGTGCAGAAGCTTTTGGGGCATAAGAGCGTGAAAACCACACAAATATACACGAATGTAATGGATGCGACAATAATAAGTGACTTGGAGAAAAATCATTCGTCGGTTCATCGCAAAAAAGGAAAGTAAATTCTATTAAAGTTTAAGGTGTAACCGCTTATCATGTAACTACTGGAATATTGGATAAATGGTTTACACCTTTCCTTGCAAATCTGTTTGCCAAGCATCTTATTTTTTTGTTCTATTTCTCTTATTTCCTCTGTTTCCTTTCTTAGTATTCTTTATATTTACATAATGCTATTACCGGGTAGCAGCATCTTATGTTAACATAATACCCCTTTTCTTATTCGTTTTATACAATGTACCTTACATCTATATTACTTTATTTCATGCAACTACAATTGTGGATCTGCTGCTTCACAATAATGAGGCAGTATATTCACGACTGTGGAGCACGTACTCCACATTGGTAGACAACAGTAAAACATTGTCTATTAGTAAAATAAGTATGTGCAGTTGTCCCGATGAATATAGGCAGTTGATATTTACACTCCCTGCTTAGAATAGACGTAAGTAGGCAAAAAATGGAATACTACATAATGGAAATTACTCTAATCCGAAACCTTTTAGTAGAAAAAAGCAGGGAAATGCGGAGATTATGAAATAATCATTTTTTGCATATATAATGATTAACGGCAAGGTAATCAGTGATATATGCATGTTTTGGAAAGGTGTAGGTAAATTTGCCTACACCTTTCTTGATCTGCTGCCACCACCGTTCTATATCTGATCAACAGGGAGATACAGAGGTTGGTGTAAGCGTGTAGGCAAAATTACACTATAAAATCTTATGTAATTGTGCCTCGACACTTTTGGAAAAGCTGTATATATCATGCAAAGCGTTTTTATTAATATGACAATTTCATGAGATCATAATTAATTGGTTTGTATTTGTTTACATAAGTTTATTGGATAAGCTGTATAGTCTCTATTCCGTAGCTCATTTATATTCTCGATTAAGCGTCAACGTACTGATAATGAGTAAATTCTCTGTTGAAAATGGAAGAATTATGGTAGATACAAATAAATATATTATGTTTTATATGACTGAAAATTAGTGTATTACAAATCTATTTCATTCATGTGCAAGTTCTTTGTTTATATTTATACACCTGTTTATCAGCGTTGTAAGCAAAACCAAGTCCTGCGAAGACTTTGCAGGTTTCGTACATTGGTATGCAGACACAAGAAGTGGCAATTAAACCTAACTTAAAGATCGTATTGAAGGCAGATGCAGCCTTATTAGACGAGGTTGTTATTGTAGGATATGGTTCTAGTAAGAAGCTGGGTTCAGTTGTTGGTTCTGTTACAGCTGTAAGTGGTGAAAAACTGGAGAAAAAACCTGTTGCAAACATCGGGGATGCTTTGCAAGGACAAGTTGCAGGTTTGCAAGTATTTACTCCTAGCGGAGAACCTAGTGGAACGGTACAGATGCGTTTGCGTGGTGTTAGTTCTATTAATAGTAGTTCTGAACCATTATTTATATTGGATGGCTCTCCTATTTCTTCCGGTGCATTTACTGCATTAAATCCCAATGATATTGAAAGTATGACCGTATTGAAAGATGCATCTTCAACTGCCATTTACGGTTCACGTGCAGCAAACGGTGTTGTAATCTTAACTTCTAAAAGAGGAAAAAGAGGAGAAAAGGCCAAAATTACGATAAGCGCCCAATATGGTGTATCGAAAATGACTGGAGATAACATTACCATGATGAATGCCGAACAATGGCTGAACTTGCAGGAAGTACTTGACCCATCATTGAAAACGAATCAGTCTTTTCAAAGCGAAAAGGATTTCTATATTAAAAACGGAATTTCTACAGATTGGGCTGATGTGTTCTTTGGAGGTACAGCACCTATGCAGCAATATGACTTGAGTATTTCCGGTGGAACGGAAAGTTTAAATTACTTCTTATCCTTCGGACATTATGATGCCGATGGTATAATGGATGATTCTAATTTACGCCGTGAGACACTGCGCTCAAACATCGAAACAAATATAACTAAATGGTTAAAGGCAGGGGTAAACTTAAATCTATCATATCAAAAGTATGCTACAGCAGCTTTTGGTACTACTGCTAATCAAGTATATAATAAAGCATATGCAGCCCGCGTTTATCGCCCGGACCAAAGCTACTATGAAGTTTTACGTGATGACAATGGAAATTTCATTGGTTATGGTGACCGCTTGGACTACTTCGATAAATTAAATTACTATAATCCATATTATTTATCAGAGATACAACCTGCTTCACGCGATATGGCACGTATCAATGGCAATACATTTATCAATATCAATCCAATCAAAGGATTGAATATTCGTGCAGCTCAAGCTGTTGAAGCTTTTGATTATCGATACTCTTATAAGGCTTTACCTATTGGCCCGTTTGAAGGTGCAGGTAGTGCAACAGAGTCTTTCCAACGCTATTACTCATTTACCTATACTAATACTGCAGAGTATAAATTTACAGCATGGAATAATCATAATTTCAGTGCCCTAATAGGACAAGAATCTATTATTACCAAAAACCAATCATTTACATCTGAGGTAGAGGGGTTAACTGATCCGCGTTTAATGCTATTAAGTGCAGCAAGTAATGCAACAATGCCTTCTCACTCAAAATATGATAAGATTTTTAATTCTTACTTTGCTACTTTCAGCTATAATTATGATGAAAAGTACTATTTAGACCTTACTTATCGTAGAGATGGTTCATCATTGTTTGGTTTGAATTCTCAATGGGGTAATTTCTGGTCTGCAGGTGCAATGTGGGATTTAAAGAAAGAAAATTTCCTGAGTGACGTCTCTTGGTTGAATCAATTACAGTTAAAAGCTAGTTACGGTTCTGTAGGTAACTCTTCAGGTCTTGACCCTTATATGTCATTTGGTCTAATTGGAACAGGTCCATTATATGGTGGGCAGAGTGGTACTGCAGTTGCCAATCCAGCCAATCCCGATTTGACTTGGGAAGTTGTTAAATCTACAAATGTCGGATTAAGTACTCGCCTGTTTGATCGTGTAAGTTTGGATATAGAATTTTATAACCGCATGACAGAAAATATGCTTATGGAAATCCCTTACTCTTTTACAACCGGTTTTGCATCGGGTTGGGGCAACGTAGCAAATATGCGTAACCGAGGAGTAGATATTACTGCAAATGTAGATGTATTGAGAGATGTTAACGGTTTTGACTGGACTATCTCAGCTAACGTGAACTATAATAAGAATGAAATTACTCAATTATTTAATGGACTGGACGAATATGTATTGGCAAATACCGGTCTGAAACTTGAAGTAGGCAAACCATACGGAGAATATTATTATACCAGATGGGCAGGTGTCGATCCACGAGATGGTTACAATACGTGGTATGATAAGAATGGAAATTTAACTAAAACTTATTCCGCAGATGATGCTGTCTTTTTAGGAAAGCAACGCTATGCTCCATGGTCAGGTGGTTTCGGTACTCGACTCGCTTGGAAAGGTATAACGGTCAGCGCTGATTTCTCATTTATGCTTGGGCAATACATGGTAAATAACGAACGCTGGTTTACAGAGAATCCACAAATGGCCAACAGCCGCAATCAAACCACTGAAATGTTGACTATGTGGCAAAAGCCCGGTGATATAACCAATATCTCGACTCCGGACTCTCCTATGCAATTTGATTCTCATTTACTGGAGAATGCTTCATTCATGCGTCTGAAAAATTTAACCGTAAGTTATACTATGCCTCAACGCATAATGAAAAAAACTGGATTCATTGAAGATGCAAAAATATTCTTTGTAGGACGTAATTTATTAACTGTTACTAAATACAAAGGATTTGATCCGGAGATCAACAGTAATATGCAATTAGGAAACTATCCGAATACAAAGCAATTCTCATTCGGCCTTGAACTTACTTTCTAAACATTAACTACAAAAGAGATTAAAACAATGAAGAAAATATATATCATATTAGCAACATTGCTTGTTACAGGTCTCTCTTCCTGCGATATGGAAAAATACCCATACAGCTCAGTTGAAGAGTCTCAATACCTGGCAACAATGAACGACTTTACAAATGCACGTATCGGAATATATTCCTACTATCGTTCCATAACGACAGGTGGATACATATTAACCCCTGAATTACAATGCGATGATTTCCATGCCACAGCTGGTTTTTCCAATTCATATGGTAATCAGTATCGCTGGGACTTCCAATCTTCAGACGGCAACGTAGAAGGTGTATGGCAAAATCATTATGCACACATTGCACGTTGTAACTACTTTATTGATGGTTACAAAAAAGTGCTGGATGGTACTGTCACCGATTTGAGTGATGCAAATAAAGAACTTATTGCAGCTTATGCCGGTGAAGCATATTTCACAAGAGCTTATAACTACTTTCAATTAGTGGGGTATTTTTGCAAAGCTTACAACCCTGCAACTGCAGAAAGTGATTTAGGCTTACCCCTGCAATTGGTCTATTCTCCGACATCAGATGCAAGTGCTTATCCGGGACGTTCTTCTTTGAAAGCAACCTATGAACAAATCCTTAGTGATTTGACAGAGGCTAAGAAACTTGTAAATACAAGTAAAACGGTTACTCAAGCACAAAACGTTTTAAACTATATTTCGCAAGATATAGTAACAGCATTTCAAGCACGCGTTGCATTGCAAATGAAAGATTATACAACAGCTATCAGTAACTCGACTTCGCTGATCAATACAGGGAAATACCCTTTATTGAACTCGGAAGACGGAGGAGAAGCTTTCCGTAATATGTGGGTAAAAGATACTGGTTCTGAAGTAATCTGGCAAATTTACATGAGTGCAGATGAATTGGGAAGCGCCACAGGAACCAGTTTCTGGGGACAGTATAAAAAGGATGATCCTTCTTCACAAGTAATGGACTACATTCCTTCACAAAAGCTTATCGACCTTTATGAACAAGATCGTGATATTCGTTTTGCTGCTTATTTTGCTCCTTTCACATTAAAAGTCTCTACCGGTGCAACAGGAGATATTTACGTATTCGACAAATACCCTGGTAATCCGGATATTTATAATGTAGTAAGCGTTGACAATCATTATACTAATAAATCGAAGCCTTTCCGGATTTCAGAACAGTATCTGATTGCAGCTGAAGCCTATGTAGGTAACAACGACATCGTTAACGGAGCAAAATATCTGAACTTACTAAGAGCTAGTCGCCTTGTAGATTATGTAGATGTTACCTATAATAGCCCGAACACTTTATTAGCTGATATCCAAGACGAACGTCACAAAGAATTAGTTGGCGAAGGTTTTCGTCTGACAGATTTGAAACGGTGGGGATTAGGAGTAAATCGTGAAGATGCAACTCAGGACGCAGCTTTGGTTTTATTGCCTGGTGGTACCAATACAACAGCTTTAACTAAAACAGCTGATGACTTCCGAATGGTATGGCCCATTCCTAAATCGGAAACAGACGTTAATCCGCAGATCAAAGGCCAACAAAATCCCGGATATTAATTTGTTGAATTCTTAACTTTTGAAATATGAAATATTTGAATATATATTTATTGGCTTTATTGACAATCTTTATTGTCGGATGTTCGGATGATGATCCAGCAATGAACAGTGCAAGTACGACAGTCTCATTTACACAATCAGAAGTGACGTTCAATGAGAATGCCGGCATAGTAAAAGTTCCTCTAACAATTGAGGGCGAACGAAATGGAATGATTAAAGTAACATTTAAAGTTGAAGATGGCAGTGCCATTGTAAACGAACATTATATTGTTACCACTACAACCGTTTATATTCCTACTGATGCCAATGATACTTTTGGTTGCGAGATTCGTTTATTAGATGATGGTATGACTGAGAATGATGACCGTAATCTGAAAGTAACTATTGAAAATGTAGAAGGTGCACAGACAGGAGCAACCTCTACATGCAATGTTATACTAAAAGATGTGGATAAGAATCCATATTTCAAACTGATGGGCACTTGGACATTTAATGCTGTAAAAGCAACAGACGGTAGTGCAGTTAGCTTTACTGTAACAATCTCTGATGGCGGAGATGAAGCAAACCTAGAAAAGAGTTATGTCTTCAATGGATTTACAGATGGAAAGGGATATGATGCAACCATACCTTGGACTGTAGATTATAATAAAGCTTCCGAGACACTTTCTCTAGTGCAAGGACCGACTTATGCAAAATACAATTTTGGATTTGTGGGTGAAGTACGGGTATGTCCAATGGATCTTACTGCAGCATTATCCAAATCCCTAGAAGGTACTTGGAATGAAACATTCGACAGGATTGACTTTGATCCTAACGGAATTATCGGTGTAGGTGTATTCGACTCCGGAGAGTATGCAGGCTATTGGGCTGTATATGCAGAATGCTACATGGTCAAAAAATAAATTGTTCTTTGAATAATTGACTTTATGTATAGAAAAGGCTATGCTACTTTTATGGCATAGCCTTTTCATCATTAATAAGATTGAAATATGAAAAAAGCTATTATCATCCTTATTCTGGCTTTCCTGGTCTGTTCAGGACGGCTTTTTGCAGCTCCGCGCACTCCGCAGCAAGCATTAGAAGTTGCCCGCACATTTGTACGTTCTCATGTCAATATGAAACACATTGATACAAAGGAGTTAAGACTGACAAATGGACAAAACATACAGACACGAACTATGGTTTATCCTGCTTATTATATCATCAATACAAGGAATGATAGTGGATTCGTCATCATTTCAGGGGATGATTGTGCACGGGAAGTACTAGCATATTCAGATAAAGGAAATCTGAATTATGAACATTTACCTGCCAACGTTAGGTATTGGTTGGATTTCTATACTGCTGAAATAAAACGAATGAATACAAACGGCAATTCTGTGAAGAACCCAACTGAAGTTCAAAATTCGGCAACAAGAGTAATTCCTCCAGTAGTCACACCTCTATTGGACAAAATAGAATGGGACCAAGGAAATCCTTATAATCTGGATTGTCCGGAAGAAAAAGGAGAACTCACTGTTACTGGCTGTGCTGCTACGGCACTTGCCATGGTAATGAAATATTATGAATATCCCAAACACGGAACAGGAAGTTACAGTTATACAACCGCAACTTTAAAAAAATCACTTTCCGTAAACTTTGAAGAGACCAACTATAAATGGGATCTGATGCTGCCTCAATATACAAATGCAGCAACTGAAGAACAAAAGAAAGCTGTAGCCGAATTGATGCTCCACTGTGGTGTAGCTATGGATATGGATTATAACCTAAGTGCAGCCGGCGGTAGTGGAGCAGGCATCTTTAAACAATACAATGCCCTGACAAAATTTTTCGGGTATAATCCTAATATATACTTTGAAGGACGTGATTATAATACTGAAGGACGCTGGAAAAATATGATTCAAAAAGAATTGATTGCCGGGCGCCCTGTTCTATACAGTGGACAAAGCACCGAAGGAGGTCATGCATTCGTATTGGATGGCTGTGATGAGAATGACATGTATCATTTTAACTGGGGATGGAGCGGATATGCAAATGGATATTATTCCTTAAGCTCCCTGAATCCAGGATCAGGTGGCACAGGAAGTGGAAGTGGCGCCTATAATGATATGCAATATATTATGCTCCTTGTACAACCGAAGACAACAGGAGAAGTTATTAGTGGCTTTACATTAGAGGGAAGCATGGATATTACAAAAAATCAATATGAAAGAAATGAAAGTATCAGTGCTAAGTTTACCAAAATATGGAACACTTCTACTCCTATGAGTGGTGTCATCGGATTAGCCCTATATCAAGGAGATGAGTTCATCACATTTCTTACAACACCCACTTCAATTTCCAATATTGGTGTAGGAAGTGGTTGGAATAGTATTACATTCAGCGGCACAATTCCATCTACTGTACCTAACGGCAAATATCAACTTCATTTTGCCTCACAAAAGGAAGGTGAAAAAGCACCAAGCATGTTACGTGGTCTGGAAGGTAGAAGTATCTGTTATAGTGTAGAGCTTACTGCTAACAGTGTCCTACTAAGCAGCATAGAGAACAGTTCCGATTTGTATCAACTTGCTCCTGCAGAACTTATTGGTGAAGCTGTAGAAGGAAAAGATATATCTTTCAAAATACAAATCGAAAATAAAGGTCTAAAATATGAAGATGATTTTGCCATATATATACGTAAGAACGGAGCGTTACTCCCATACACGCGCATTAGCGATTATACTGTAATACCAAGTAATACTTCCAGCACTATCACTATCACAGGGAATCCCGATTTACCAGTTGGAGAATACTATGCTATAGGAAGTTACCGTAAAGATGACACCTGGAAACAGTTTACCAACAGTGAGTTGAGACTGGTTTTCACAATTAAAGATGTAGAAACAGGTATTGGGCAAACCGAATCTTCTAAAGGGTTAAAGGTCATTCCTACAAATACCGGTTTAGAAATCACAAGTGAAAATTCCAGCGAAGATATTGATATATTTTCTAGTCAGGGAGTTAAGATAACGAGCGTAAAAGGAACACAAATAACCATTCCATTGTCTCAAAGTGGACTATATATCCTAAGGCAAGGTAAAAATACTCTAAAAGTATTGTACAATCCAAAACGCTAAATATCCGTACAAATAAAAAGGATGAATTCATTTGAGAAATCAAGAATTCATCCTTTCTATTATATAGTTAAACTTCCTTCTTTCAAAATATCCACCAATATCGGCTTTACCCCACTCACGAAACACTCCACAGCAATTACCATCAGAATAAGCCCCATCAGGCGCATCATCACATTATTTCCCGTTTCCCCTAAAACTTTTACCAGTCGCGTAGAGGCACGCAAGATGAAAAATGTAATCAAGTAGATAAAAGCAATCATTCCAATTAATACACCTTTCATTTGGATAGTGTGGGCATCCTGCATCAACACAATGGCGTTTGCTATGGCACCGGGACCGCAAAGCATCGGAATCCCTAAAGGAGTGACGGAGATGTCATCGGCATAAGTTTTAATCTCTTCATCTTTCAATTTCATTTGTGTATAACGTGCTTGCAACATATCAAAACCGATTTTAAAGATGATGACACCACCTGCTATACGAAATCCGTTTGTAGAGATTCCAAAGAACTTGAACAGGAACTGACCTGCAAAAGTAAAGACCATAATCGTGATGAAAGCCACTAATGTAGCACGAGACACTACAGACTGCCGTTCCTTATCCGTCATTCCATGGGTCATAGTCAGAAAGACAGGCATAGTCCCGAGAGGATTTGTCAACGTAAAGAAAGAAGTGAAACAAAGCAAAGCGAAAGGTAAAATAGTATCCATAGCTGCAAATTATGTGTTTACGCTGACAAAATTACAACTAATCCCTCAATGTCACAACAATTGGAGCAACTCTTTCAAATCTGTAATCTGATAAGTAGGCTTAAATGGTAACTCGGTATGTCCCGTTACATTATAGAACACCTGATGTATGCCTACTCCCTGAGCACCCTTTATATCATTTTCCCAGCTGTCACCCACCATCAACGACTCACGCAGTTCAGACTGGGTAGCCGACATGGCAAAATGGAAAATCTCGGGCCATGGCTTTAGGACACCAATATCATCTGATAGAACTACTTTCTTGAAGTAATGGTCAATTCCGGCAGAACGCATTTTGTGACATTGCAGTTCCTGAAATCCATTGGAAAGGATATAAAGATTATATTTAGGTGCCAAATATTCCAGCACTTCCTGCGCATGGGGCATCAATCTACTTTTTGTAGGAATAACCGCAAAAAAGTCATCAGAAAAAGCTTTCGCTAAAGCCGTATCCCCCTCTCCTACTGCCTCCAGCGGATAGAGAAAACGTTGACGATTCAATTCTTCTTTTGTCACTTTTCCATCTGCATATTCTGCCCACAATTCGATATTACGCCTCTCATAGAGTTCATAGAAATGTTCAAAAGACCGAAAATAGCGATCATATTCATATTTGCGATACATTTCCTCAAATGTATCACGGGCATTAAAAGAAAAGGCCCAGAGAGTATCATCCAGGTCGAAAAAAATATTCTTGTACTGCATATAAAAAGAAAATGGCAGGGATAACCTTTCCCCGCCATTCTTATAATTTAATTAAGTTATTTTACTTGGATAACCAGGTATCTGGATACGTTCCAGAAATCTTTCGGATTCGTAATCTTCAGAACGAGCTGATCTTTATCATCTTTCTCCAAAGCATAAGAACCTGCCGGATGAGTAGTCAAGACATCTGCACTCTTGGAATACAACTTAATTTCTTTCGTTGTACGAATATCAACCTGAGTAAAGTAATCCTTATTGATGTCACCATCCTTAAGCACTTGCTTTTTCTGGAAGAGACCGGTATTTGTCAGAATATTCTGATCCTTCAGTTCTTTCTTTGTTCCGAAAACAAACCAAGCTGTGTTCAGTGCCTTATCTTGCTCAGCTACGGTTTTGGCTTTCGCTTCATTTTCGGCAGTAAGCACTTCTTTGTCAGTTGACAGGCCAGTCACAGCTGCATCCAGTTCCTGAATACGAATATTCTTAGAGGCAAGTTCAGCCTGCAATTCCTCGATACGCTGGGTTTTGGCTACCAATTCCTGAGTCAGAGATTCTACAGCTTTCTTCAACTGGGTAGAGTTATTCTTGCTACTTTTCAGCATAGCTTCCAGTTTAGCGATCTGCTCTTTGTTTTCTTGCATTTGTTTCTGGATAAATTCAATATCAGTGGCTATTTGCTGCTTAGCTGATAAAGAACCTTCTGAAACCGCACCACGCTGCAAGTCTACGCGGCTTTCGGCGGCATTGATTTGGCGGAAGCCTTCAGAGATATCATTGAAAGTACCCATCATTTCATCCAGTTCAGCATTACGCTGAGTAAGTTCCATCAAAAGAGAATCATTTTCAGCTTTCAGTTGGTCTTTACTTCCACCTGACAAGCCGTCGCACGATGCCATAACGGCCGCACATACAATTAAAACTGCTAACTTTTTCATACGCTTTTGTTTTACGTTGGTTAATGAAGTTATTTAATCGTCTATTCCTGCTACTACTATTACTATTTCTCCACGCGGGTCATTGGCTGTGAAATGCTCAATCAATTCAGTCAGACTGCCACGCACTGTTTCTTCGTGCATCTTCGAGATCTCCCGGGATACAGATGCCTGACGTTCCGCACCGAAATGCTCTGCAAACTGAGTTAACGCTTTCACCAGACGGTGGGGAGACTCATAAAACACCATGGTACGGCGTTCCTCTGCCAATATCTTCAGACGCGTCATGCGTCCTTTCTTCTGCGGAAGAAAACCTTCGAAACAGAATTTTTCATTCGGCAAGCCCGAAGCAACCAAAGCTGGCACAAGAGCTGTAGCCCCCGGCAAACATTGTACTTCAATACCGTTACGAACACACTCACGCACTACCAAAAAGCCAGGATCGGAAATTCCCGGTGTGCCTGCGTCCGATATTAACGCAACAGTTTCACCTGCCTTTATTCTATTAACAACACTTTCCACCATTTTATGTTCATTAAACTTATGATGGGATTGCATTGCGTTCTTTATTTCAAAATGCTTCAGTAAAATTCCGGAAGTGCGTGTATCTTCGGCAAGAATCAAATCCGCCTCTTTCAGAATACGAATAGCCCGGAATGTCATATCTTCCAAATTACCTACCGGAGTAGGCACTACATAAAGTTTTCCCATATCCGTAACTGCTTTAGCTGAAATATTTCTTAAGAAGTTCTATAAAATCAATCACCGTTTCATTCTCTTCATCAGGATTAACGGTAGAAGAAAAGAGTTCCAATGCCTTTTCAAATGAAGGAGCAACACCCAACTGACGTATAACTTCATTCATACGGGCAGTATCACCACCAAAAATCTCACGGGCAAATCGGAATGAGTCATTCAGACTGATGGCATGCCGCAGATCAGTAGCTGGTTTTATCCGTTCTGCTAAAATAGGCGATGCAGAAGATATTATTGCGGACGGTTCAGGCTCGGATTTGGGTTTAGACTCTGGCTTGGGAGATACGATCTCTACCGGCTTAGTGATTTCACCAACGACCGGTTCTACAGGAGCCGGCTTAACAGATTCAGGAACAGCGGCCGGTTCAGGAATAACCACTGGAGCGACAGGAGCTTCAGGAATGCCAACTACCTCTACGGGAGTTTCGTCCAGCAGTTTCTGCAAAGCATCCAGTCGTGCACGCATCTGCTGTATATTCCGTTTAGCTACTACCTTCAATGTAGGGTTGGCGTCTGTTGCAAGAACTTGCATTAAATATTTCAGTTCCTGAATATCCAGTTCTATGTCGTCCAATAATGTCTGCATTTCCTTTCGCATCACAAATGTTAATGCCGCAAATGTAGAAATAAATAATGAAAAAATATCGGAAAGCCATTAAAAGTGTTATTTTTGCGGCTAAAATAAACATTTTAAAACAATGGTATTATTCTCGGAAGACCATATACAGGAAACCAATCGTAGAGGGAGAATTGAAGTTATATGCGGCTCAATGTTCTCCGGTAAGACAGAAGAACTGATCCGCCGTCTGAAGCGCGCTAAATTCGCCAAACAGCGTGTAGAAATATTCAAACCTGCCATTGACACACGCTATTCGGAAGAAGAGGTCGTATCTCACGACAGCCATTCCATTGCCTCTACACCGATTGATTCATCGGCAAGTATCCTGCTGTTCACTTCAGAAATCGATGTAGTAGGTATCGACGAAGCACAATTCTTTGATAATGGTCTGATTGATGTATGTAATGAACTTGCCAATAATGGCATACGTGTTATTGTAGCAGGTCTGGATATGGACTTCCGCGGTTTTCCCTTCGGCCCTATGCCCGGACTTTGTGCCATTGCCGATGAAGTATCCAAAGTCCACGCTATTTGTGTGAAGTGCGGACAATTAGCCTCCTTCTCACACCGCACTGTCAAGAACGACAAACAAGTCCTCTTGGGAGAAACAGCTGAATACGAACCCCTCTGTCGGGAATGTTATCTGCGGGCAATAAAGGGAGACCGGACTGCCGCCGGTGAATAAACTATAAAAAAGCAAAAGCCTTATGGAGCGTAAGAAAATTACATTCGACAGCTTTATCCGTGCTGTCATTCTCGGTGCTATCATCATTGGGGTATTAATGCTCCTGAAGCGATTGAGCGGCGTATTGCTTCCGTTCTTCCTTGCCTGGCTTATTGCTTATCTGATATACCCATTAGTAAGCTTCTTCCAGCATAAGCTACGGCTAAAAAACAGAATAATATCTATCTTTTGCGCCTTGCTTACTCTCACTGTTATAGGAAGCGTTGCGTTCTATCTGCTTGTGCCGCCCATGATTCAGGAATTCCTGCGGGTAAAGGATTTATTGATAGAATACTTCAGCACCACTCATACAGCAAGCAATGTCCCCACTACCCTCTCCGAATTTATCCGGCAAAATATTGACCTGCACATCTTAGAGCAAATGTTCAGCCAGGAGAATATATTGGATGCCCTTAAAGTAACCGTTCCTAAGTTATGGTCGCTTATATCGGAGTCTATCAACCTCTTATTCGGGTTCTTCACCGTCTTCCTTATCCTATTATATATAGTATTTATTCTGCTTGATTACGAAAGCATTTCCGAAGGCTGGGCACACCTGATGCCAAAGAAATATCGGAAAACAGTAACCGGCATACTGAATGATGTAAAAGACGGCATGAACAGATATTTCCGCGGACAGGCATTAGTAGCTTTGTGCGTAGGCATTCTATTCAGCATTGGCTTTCTGATTATTGATTTCCCGCTAGCCATTGGTTTGGGATTATTCATCGGTGCACTGAATATGGTGCCCTACCTACAAATCATTGGTTTTGTCCCCACCATCATGCTTGCCATTCTGAAAGCTGCGGATACCGGTGATAATTTCTGGATCATCATAGCTTCGGCTGCCGCTGTATTCATAGTGGTACAAATCATACAAGATGGCTATCTCGTTCCTCGCATCATGGGAAAGATTACCGGTTTGAACCCAGCCATCATCCTGCTCTCTCTATCTATTTGGGGATCGTTAATGGGAATGTTGGGTATGATTATAGCTTTGCCGCTGACCACTCTAATGCTCTCCTATTATCAACGATACATCATTAATCAAGAAAATATTTATAAGACAGAAACCACTGAGGATCAACCAGTAGAAGGTATAGAAGAAAAATAATGCAAACTTTTTTCCTCATATTCCTTGCAAATTAAATAAAAGTACCTATCTTTGCACCCGCTTAACAGCAATAAAGGTTTGATTCGCTAGCTCAGCAGGTAGAGCACAACACTTTTAATGTTGGGGTCTTGGGTTCGAGCCCCAAGCGGATCACATAAGAACAAAGCCAAACGGCGACAAAAAAGAGACAAGTCCTACAATATCAACGTATTGTAGGACTTTTTTTATTGTTTCAGTCTTGCTTAAAAGACAAAAAAGGGGCACGAAAAGACACGGTTGAGTATCCAAATCGTACCCCCTTCCCCAAAAAACGATTAGGGGGTACGATTGTCGGAAAATGGCTTACTTTTGACGTGATTTGTCTATACTCTATTTATCTCATTTACAGTGATTAAAATTAGTTTTGCAATCTAAAAAAAGTGAGATTATGAAGAATGAAAAAAGTACTTTCAGCGTATTGTTTTACCTGAAAAAAGACAAGATGAAAAAGAATGGTTTAGTACCCATTCATGCCCGTATCACAATCAACGGCAAACAGACCCAATTCAATACCAAGTTAGAAGTATTAGAAACTAACTGGAAATCCGGCAGAGCCATAGGTAAATCAATGGAGATACAAAGGCTTAATTCCATGCTGGACGACATCAAAGCAAATATCCGTTCCCACTTCCACAATCAATTAATGCGGGATAGCTATGTTACACCCGAAAGCGTGAAAAATGCACTATTGGGAAAAGAGGAAGAAGCAAATACTATTATTTCTTTTTTCACCCAGCACAACGACCAATACAAGAAAAAGGTCGAAGCAGGAGAAGCCACCCCAAAAACGTACAGCCGATACGAACTAACAAAGTTACGCCTAACTGATTTCCTAAAAGACGAATATCGTGTATCGGATTTGCCTATACGCCAAATTAACAAAGTATTTATTGAGAATTTCTACCTGTATATAATAAAGAACCACGATTGTTCACCCAATACGGCAATGAAGTTTATCCAGCGTTTCCGCACAGTGGTAAACTTTGCACAAGGTACAGGATTGATAACAGCCGACCCGTTCGCCAATTATAAACTGAAATTCGAGTATATAGAAAGAGGGTATCTTGACAAAGACGAGATAAGCAGGATATGCAATAAGGATTTTGCTTCAAAGCGATTGGAGCAGGTACGGGATATTTTCATTTTTAGCTGCTATACGGGACTTTCATACGTGGATATATGCGAATTAACCAGTAACGACATACGTTTGGCATTTGATGATAATTTGTGGATTATAAAGAAACGTCACAAGACTAAAGTAACATCAAACATCCGCTTGCTGGATATTCCTAAAGCCATCCTGAACAAATACGAGGGGAAACTGAAAAACGGTCAGTTGTTACCTGTTATCAGCAATCAAAAGATGAATGATTATTTGAAAGAAATTGCCGTTCTATGTGGTATCGACAAAAATATCACGTTCCATCTTGCAAGGCACACATTCGCCACGACCATTACGTTAGCCAATGGCGTACCCATTGAAAGCGTATCTAAGATGTTGGGACATACGGACATTCGTACTACTCAAATCTATGCTAAGGTCATAGATACGAAACTAAGTAACGATATGGAACTGCTGGCACAGAAAATCAATACCCAAAAGATAGCTGCCATTTAGCAGATTAGTAACTGGTCACCATCTGTGACCAGTTACCTAAAGATAACTTATCACTTAACAACTTAAAATATAAGAATTATGGACTTACAAATCATTCAAAGCAAGATTTATGAAATCAGGGGTTGCCGGGTTATGCTCGATAGCGACCTTGCAGCACTTTACCAAGTGGAAACAAAAGCCTTGAAACAGGCTGTTAAACGTAATCTCGACCGTTTCCCGGACGATTTTATGTTTGAGCTTACCAAAGAAGAAACCGAATGTTTAAGGTCGCAAATAGCAACCTTAGAGAAAGGAGCAGATGATGAAACTAACTTGAGGTCACAAACTGTGACCTCAAGATGGGGTGGCTCTCGTTATCAAAATTTCGTGTTTACCGAGCAGGGGGTCGCCATGATTTCATCCGTTCTAAGAAGTGATACAGCCGTTAAGGTGAATATTTCCATCATGCGTGCTTTCGTCCTCATGCGGCAAATGTCAATCGGTTACGAGGAACTTCTTAAACGCATCGAAGAACTGGAACAGAGTACGGATGCACAATTCAGCGAAGTGTACCAAGCATTGACCCAGTTATTAAGCAAACCCGAACCGAAGCCACGCAAACCGATAGGATATAGAACCTATGACGAATAACTGTTTAAGTTATTCGGTTGTCTAAGGGGTGTCACCAGTGATACCCCTTTTTCTGTTCCCTAAAGTAATGTATCTCAATCACAAATTTTAGCAAAGTTACAGCCCGGCGGGGACAAATACCAAATCCGAGCCGTTCCGGTTTTCCAAAAAATCTCCACACCTACGGGTCGTATTTTTTGAAAAGATTAGGTTGAAGTCCCCGCCAAACTGTGGGTGTCCGGCAAAATTTCTTATTGTTTAATTTAAAATTCAAGCGTTATGAAAACAACAGAATTTACTATGCCGGAAATCACTATCTCTTATAAAGACAATGTAAAAGCATCCGAAAGAATGAAAATACTTTCTTCTGAAACTTCTTATTCTTACTTAAAACCTTTCTACTCCGAATGTATGGAACACCACGAAGAAAGTTATGTAATGTTCCTCAATCGGGCTAATAAGGCTTTAGGCGTTTCCCTTATCTCTAAAGGCGGCATGGCTGAAACTGTAATGGACGTGAAAATCATCCTGCAAACTGCCTTAAAAGTCCATGCTTCGGGCATCATCCTCTCACATAACCACCCATCGGGCAATCTACGTCCGAGCGAACCGGACAAGCAAATCACCTCAAAAATAAAAGAAGCCTGCAAGGTCTTGGATTTACACCTGTTAGACCATATCATCCTGACAGAAGAAAGCTATTACAGTTTTACAGACGAAGGGCTTTTATAAGCCCTTTTTTTACTCTCTCATTACCCAATACAAAAAGCCTGATGGCTTTTGTTTCTTATCCTCTTAAACAAGAGAAAAATTTTCCCTAAAACTGATTGGAACATTGTCAAAGGTATATCCGTGCCTGTTACTGTTCAAATTATTTTTTAGAAATCTCCACACCTACGGGTAGTATTTCATAAATAATAATTTGCCCTGTACCATTCCCGAACCTTTGAAAAGACAATGTTCCCATTCAGTTAAAGGAAAAATTTATGTGGTGGGCGACAAGCGATGTAAACGATTAAAATTCAAAAGTCATGGAAACAGTAACATTATCAGAAGCAAGAGTTTATGTAGGTACTTACAACAAGTATAACAGTGGTTCACTTTTCGGCAAGTGGTTAGACCTTTTCGACTATTGGGACAAGGACGAATTTATGGAAGCATGCCGGGAACTGCACAAGGACGAGCAAGACCCGGAATTTATGTTTCAGGATTACGAGAATATCCCGGAAACCCTGATTACCGAATGTTGGCTTTCTGATAAGTTCTTTGAGCTTCGGGATGCCATCGAGAAACTAAGCGAAACCGAGCAGGAAGCGTTTTTCGTGTGGTGCGACCACCACAACAGCGATATAAGCGGAGAAGATGCGGACGACCTTATTTCTTCTTTTGAGTATGAATATCAGGGAGAATATAAGGACGAGGAAGATTACGCCTATGAAATCGTAGAGGTATGTTACGACCTGCCGGAGTTCGCAAAGACCTACTTTGATTATTCGGCTTTTGCCCGCGACCTGTTTATGACTGACTACTGGATGGATAACGGCTTTGTTTTCCGTTGCGCCTGATTACTAACCGGGTGGAGCAATCCACCCGCAACACACCAAGACAATGAAAGTATATAATAAGATAACGACTTTTTTACGATGGTTTATACTTGCTTTTATCATCTATCAAGCAGCCAGCAGCACCGCCGGAATGTGGATAGCCCTAATCATAGGCTTTTTTATTATCCGTTTTGTTCTCCGGCTGCTTATCTCCGCCGTTTGCCTGTTTTTTATGGCATTTATTTTCATTGTCCTGCTTTCACTTCTGATTATCTGATAACTCATTTTAAATTATAACAATATGGAAAGTTTAAACAAAAACGGGGTAAGCATTACCCAAACACCGGGAGAGGAAAAATATGTAAAATGCTGTTTAGGCGCATTTAGGGGTCAAATCTATTATCAATATGATTACCGCCATACAGACGGCGAACTGTTCAGCACCCTTGCCAAAACACTTGACGAGTGCCGCAAACGGCGGGATGAATGGATGGCGAAAAAAGAAAAGGTACAATAACAATTTAAAAGCTACATTTATGAAAACGACAGAAGTAAATAAAAAAATTATCGGCAGACGTTGTAAGTGCATATTTACGGGCTTACTGGTAACGGGTATTATTGAAGCCGTAGAAGAAAACGAACATTCCGTGCAGGTGAAAGTACGTTTCGACACGCCGCACCAGTGGGGGGATGAACTTTATTCCTATGACTGGTCTTTCGGACGTAAGGCAGACGGTTTCGGGTCTTTGAAATATTTGGAACTGTTGCCCGACGAAACGACATTCGATGCAATGATAGTTACTTTCAGCGACCCTATCGGCACACTGGACGGTATTTTTGAAGATGTGAAAACGTGGGGTGTCTGTTCCCTGAAAGGCTGGATAGATAGCTACGAAAGCACCCGTTTCACGCCCATAGACGTAGATAAGGCAGTTATAACGAGTGAATATAATATGGAATGTGTAAAAGAGTGGTTGGAACATAACACACCCATAAAGGACATTATAATCGGTTAATGAAGAACGGCGGCAAATGCCGCCGCTACTTTCTTTCCGTGAGCCGAAGCGGAAAAAGAAAGATAGCAAAGAAACCTGTTTCCATTCCCTATAAAAAGATAACCCGCCGGGAAATACCCGCCGGATTATCTATCATAACATTACGCATAACGCATCATTCCAATTCTTCGCCCCATAGTTCCTTATCGGTCGGAGCGTATTTCATTTCATGCCAGCACCAGCCACCCACCAACAGGTAAAAGGCAGCCAAAGCCATAAAGAAATTACATATCATAAGGATAGTATATCTGAAACCTGATATTATTCCTCATGGTGCAGAAAGGTTACTTTCAGAACACATACCATTTCTTCATCTTCGGCATCAAATTTCCACGTCCGCTTTTTGACAACCATTTCCGTATCAAAATCGAAATGTTCCAGTACGGGTGCATTATCTTCTTCATCCGCCCACCTGAAAGCCTGATTAGACGGTGTTTTCCTTAATTCCACCCGGTCAAATTGGGAAATGCTTTCTTTATCCACTATCACAATATCACCGACTACCGGAACTGCATCCGTTTTCCATGTGGTATTTACAAAAAATGAAATACCGTTTATATCCAATTCTATTTTAACCATGTCCTTTTTACTTTATTTGTTTTCTTCTTCCTTGTTATTGTCATTGTTAAATGAAAATGTTAATTGCTGTAACGTCCCGAAGCTATCCTGAAAATACACATCTACCGTTTGTTGGTCGGTCGATGCGGAAGTATAGTAAAGCCGGAATGTTTCACCCGGAAGCGGGTATAGGTCATTCGGCAGTAAAACCGTCCCATCGGACATTTTCAGTGTTCCCGCCCCGTCCGGCTGGAAATAGCGGATGAAATACTTTGTTTCCTCAAACCGCCCGTCCCGGTGAAGCTGGCAGCGTATTTCCGCCGTTTCACCCACTTTTAATTTTTTCGGCACTGGCATCGTTTCGATACTGAACGGGTAAGACTGCTGTATATCCACATCGTCATTACACGCACCCACCAATAGCAAGGCGGCCATTACATAGCAGCCTATCAAAATACGGCTTAAAATCTTTCTCATATTCATTATATATAATAGGTTAGTTTATCACATTATAAATTTCAGTCCTACGCCAAACTGTGTATGGAACTTTCCGACTGAAGAACCGAACAGGCATCTTTCCCTTGCGTTAATCAGGAACACCACCCGGTCGGTAATATAACTTTCCAGTTCCAGCGTCAGCGCACCGCCATAGACAAAACCGTCCTTATCGGTCAGGGTCGAGCCATCGGGTAGCAATTTATCGCCCCAGTTGCTCGTTTCGTACCCGGCAAGTGCGGACAATCCCAGCGAAAGAAAAAAGGTTTTCTTTCTGTCTGAAAGGAAGTTCATATAGTAACCGCCCTCGCCTGTAAACTGGCTTACGGGTATTTGCAAATCCTTGTAGGGGTAATGCTTTTCGAGGTATTCCCCGCCAACAACCCACCTGTTCCCGTTTTTGGTATAGGTGGAAAGAGCCGCCCCGAAATAATAGGCGAAATCGCTTTTACTGTTCCAGTGAACACCGTCCGCCATGCCGCCCGTAACCTGCAAGCCTTTCATTCCCGGCAGACATCTTTGTGCGTGTGCCTGGTTGAAAGTCAGGCACAGCACAAAAAGGGATATAATACAACATATCCTTTTCATGTTCATTTGATTTTAAGTTCGTTAATCACTTTGGCAGCCACTATATCCGAATTTTCCACCCGGATAGTTTGGTGTCTGCCCCCGTTCTTTTCCACCAGTTCGATGACTAATATCTTATCGTCAGGGATAGTGAACTGCGGAACGGTGTACACGGTGCGGACGGTACTTTTGCCGCCGATAACCAGTATCTCGTTATAGCTCCGCACCGGGTCAATCACCGTTTCCTGAATAGCCGTTCTTTTGGCTACTTTCTTATCCACAATCTTGAAACGGATAAAGTCGGTATCAAACGGCACGTTTGAACTGTTCTTTGTTTGTGTGTGGAAGTAGAACAGCCCGTTATGCGAATAAATCCCCTTTACCAAGAACTGCACCCCGAACCGTTTGCATCCCAAATGCTTTATTTCCCGGTCATTGTTCTTGTAGATGGACTGCATAATCAGCTTTACCAAAAGCGGGCTTTCGTTACCCAGTTCACGGAAATAGATGTTCATCCGGGTATGGCTGAAATCCGTTGTGTCCTCATTCTCCAAGAAGTCTTTCATTTCGATGTTCAGCATTTCCGGTTCGTGTGCGTATTTTGCGTTAAAACTGTAAAAGCTGCCATCCTCACAGATAACGGAAAAATTGGTTTCACCGGGAAAGCCCTCTGTCGTAGCCTTGACCCTGACAACATTTTCCGCCCCGTCCGCTTTTCCGGCAATAATGTAGTTACTGCCTAAGTCCACGTACTTAACGGCAGACGGGAAAATAAGGTGTACTGTTTTTGCAAACGTCACCTGTACGCCGTAAGGTGTCACCATTTGGCGGTAAGGGAGCTTCTTTGTAATGCCCTGATACAAATCGTTACTTTGTGCTTTCATTGAAACCACGCCCAAAAGCAGGGCGAACATGATAATTAACTTTTTCATTTTGGATTGAAATTTTTATGGTTGATAAATAAATTACTGTTGTTTGGCGTAAAGCATCACCTGATAGTTTGCTTTCAGGTGTACTTTTACCGTTCTGAACTTCTTAGCGAGGTATTGCGAACCGCCTTGCATCAAGCCCCTTGTAATATCCATTGCGACCTGCTGCCCGGCACTTTGCGCAAAGGAAATGCTCGTACCCAGTCCCGCACCGATATTCGCCATCGCTTCTTTTGCCGCTTCCTGTTCCAGTGACGAGGGGACGGAAAGCCCCTTTTGCCCGTCACTGTCGTAAACGGCAAGTTCCACCGGAATGATGTTACCCGCATATTCGAGCGAGGACACCAGTATGTCGAGCCGTTCCCCCTGCACTTTGGCACTTCCTGAAACAAGGCTGTTTTTCGGGACAATCACGTTCCCCGCTTGCAGTGGTTCTAACAGCCGGAGTTTAACCGTTTGCCCGTCCATAAGTGTTTGGTCGTTATGCACACACGCCCGGATAGTGTTCTTTCCCATCGAATAACCACTGCCGACCGCCGTATTAAACCCGTAATTGCGTGGTTTACTGTATTCGGCGATAAATTCGCTGTTGCTCATGGGCTGCTGTAATCCTGAAACCGTCCTGTCCGATACCGATTTTACAGGTGTGGCATTTCCTTTGCCCTGAACAGGTGCGGACGGTGCGACCTGTGCAATCTGTCCCGGTTGCGGTGGTACGCTTTGCCCGTTCTGTCCGTTCATGTATTTTGCCGCCAGTTCGTAGGATTTTTCCATAAGAGCCACCTGTTCATCCATGCTGCCCGCACCGTTTTCTTTCGCATCGAGCCGGGCAGTGAGTTCTTCCACCTGACGTTTCAGTTCCTCTTTTTCCTTGTCCTCTTTCGGCGTTTCGTAGAAACTGCCTAACTGACGGTTCATATCCCGGTAAGCTGCCGCCGAAGATTGGATAGAGGAACGGCTATTGTTCGGCGCACCCGCCCCGAAGTCTATTACATTGGTTTTCGGTTTTTCCGCCGGAGCATCATCTATCAGGGTCAAATCTTCCCCGTTCCCGTTTTCCTCTCCCAGCGAAAAGGCAAAATCCTGTAAGGAGCGCATCTTGTCCGCCTGTTTGTTCTCCATTTGTTCCTGTTCGTAGGCGGTCTTTTTATCGCTGATTATCCCGTCCCCTTTGGGTTGCGGAATATCGGCATTAAATCCGCCCACGTTTTCCACCTTTGCTTCGTCCTTATCGGACGGTGCAAAAATCAGGTACATAGACCCCAAGAAAACCAGTCCCATAAGCGGGTAAACCAGCATCTTTTTTCGTTGCTGTATCTGCTGTGGGGTCAGTTCCTTTTTTTCCTTTCCCTGTTTTTCAGGTTCTTTTCCCTTTGCAGTTTCCGGTGTGGGAACTTCATTCTTCACTTCTTTTTCTTCCATTGTCTGACTGATTAAAAATGTTCGTACTGTCTTTACTTTGTAACTGCAACTGCCTGATGTGTTCTATCCGTATGGTTTCGCCATCCTCTTTTCCTATCCGGTAAATGGATGATACCGTAAAGTAGATGGATAGCCCGCCGAAGAACAGGAGCATAAGCAGGATTACCGCCAGCCTTATTTCCGGTGTCATGCGCCCGCACAGGCGGCGGAGTTTTTCATCCGCCCAGTCCTGCACATGGGTAATTGCCTGATTAACCGGAGAGAGAATTTTCCGTATCATGGCTTACCGCTTTATGGTGTTCAAGTCCTTGTTTTCCGTTATCTCGAAACTTTCCATCATAAAGCCGTGCGGGTTATTATCACTTCTTACGGCGTTTAATAACCGGCAACGGGTGACAAGGCTTCTTTCGGTCACGCTGCTTTCACGGATAATCATTTGGCGGGCATAGGTAGCCACCGCATACGGGTACACATCGAAATTGCATGAAACGCTGTCTATCTGTATAGTCTGGCTGATATTGCCCGAAATGATACGGTTGTAATATCCCTTTTCCGAGAGGTCACGGTAATAGTTAAATGCGCTCTTATCGGCGAGGAACAGCGACCGTTTGATATTGCTTTCGATAGCGTTCTTATCCGGTGAGAGCGTGAAAAAGAGTTCGTGAAAACGCTTCACGTGTTCCCTTGCTTCAACCGGACGGTTTTGTGTCAGGTCTTGCGAAAGCGCAAGCATCAAACTTTTACCACCGTCCAATACATAAATTTTCTGTCGTTGCGCTTCGGCAAATGTGTAGGAGTTCCAAACGGCATAACCCGTTATCAGGGTACACATAACGACAAACACAATCCCGAAAAGACGTATCTGTTTGAAACTGGTTTCAATGTTCTTTAAACTTTTAAATTCCATCTTGATTTTTAATTATTGATTACCTTTGATTAGTTTACCGCCGACCCTGCCGCCAGCGTTTCCGGTGGCTGCTCCGGCTACCGCACCAACGCCACTGCCCGTTTTATTGGCTGCACTGTTTATATTCCGGCTCATGTTGCCCATTCCGCCCGCCTGAATAATCCAGTTCGATACGGTGGGGATGGTGAAGTAACCGATGATACCGATTATCATAAAGATTATGTACACTGAATTGCTGCTATCGGGTACAAAATTGGGGTCTGATAGCTCCTGAATATCCTTTTGGAGCATAAGCACCTGTATTCGGGCAAGTATGGAACTGAACAGGTCTGAAACGGGTAGCCACAGGTAAACGGAAATATACCTTGTTATCCATTGGGTCAGTGTCGCCTGAAAGCCATCATATACACTGATGGCAAAGGCTATCGGACCCAGTATGGCAAGGACAATCAAGAAAAAGGTTCGGATAGTGTCTATCACAAGGGCTGCCGATTGAAAGAGCAGTTCCAAAAGTTCCCTGAACCAATCCCGGACGGATTGCTTGATATTGTGGGCTGCCCTATCCATGTACATACCGCCCATTGTGGCAATATCTTTGGCAGACCATCCCAATTCGTCAATCTGTTTATCAAATGCTTCATCCGAAACAAGGTAAGCCGTTTCCGGATTACGCACCATCGCTTCATATTCCAGTTTGTCCTTTTGTTCCCGGTAGGCGTTCATATCGAAAGTTTGCGTTTCGAGCATATTGTTACACCCCTTGACTACTGGCGACATCACGCTGTTAATCGTACCCAGTACGAATGTGGGGAAGAACATAATACAGAAGCCTATTACAAAGGGACGGAGCAAAGGGTAAACGTCTATCGGTTCGGCACTGGCGAGCGACTGCCATACTTTGGCAGCCACATAAAACAAAGCCCCCAGTCCCGCTATTCCTTTGGCTACCCCCGCCATGTTCCCGCATAACGGCATCATATCCGTGTATAAACTACGGAGTATCTGATGCAGGTTATCAAATTCGATTGCTAATAACATACTACTTATTTTTAGAAGTTACCAGTAACGTTCATCCGCCGAACCATACAAAGCCATTACCCGGTCGGTGTCCTTTTTCTTTTTCGCCCGCAGGTAGGAAACAGAAATATTCTTGCGGGTATAGTAACTCACCAAATCCCGGTAGTTCCTGATGGAGTTATACGTCCGGTCGATAACGTCCATCCGTTCTTTATCCGACATGGAAAGCCCGTTGATGTTCACCACGCTTTTCATTTCTTCCAGTACATCGGAACTTTCCTGCAACAGTTGGGTGTAGCCGTAGGCAATGGCTGAAAGTTCGTCCGGCGTATAGTTTTCATCCGAAAGCATCTTCTGAAAACTGTTCACATAGATGTCGGAAATCTCACCGATAAGCAGAATAGACTTCTGTACTTTCCGTGCATCTTTGACAAGGTTATGCACTGATTTTAAGGCATCATAATAATCTTTTCCCTGTTGATAAATCTTTACCGTTTCCTGAAAATTCTTTATCATATTCTGTGCGGTCGAAGAAGTCTGAATGATGTTCTTTGACGCATTGATAATACCTTGCGCCAAGTTGCCGGGGTCACTCACCACCCATTGTGCGTTTACCTTTCCGGCAAACAGGCTGCATACTACGAGCAGCATTATAATCTTTGTTCTCATTTGCTTACTTCTTTATTGGTTGGTTACTCCTTTTGTATTCTCCGCCGGGTGAAAGCAGAATCCGGTCGTTTTCCTTATCGTAGTTCAGCAGGACGGAAAGCCCTGTTTCGATGAACAGGTTTCCGTCCTGTTCTGAAATCTGATAGGTTTCCGTTTGGATAGTCCCCCGGTAGGTCTTTCGATAGGTTGTTACTCGGTAATGCCCGTTTTCTTCAAAGAGGGTAAACGCCGGACGGTTTTTCACGCTTTCCCAGTCACCACGCATCGCCCTAAGACGGTCAGCGTTCGTTTCCTTACAGGAAGAAAGCCCCAGTAACAAGGTGCATAACAGCACCGGAAACAAGAATTTTAAATGTTTCATACTGATTGATTTTTAAATTGTTGATTGATTATTTTTCGGGATTGCGCTTGCTTTCGGCAAGTCGTTTGATGGCAAGTTCGAGGTTGCCACCTAACTTTTCGGACAAGGCGAAAAGTTCCATCTTTTCCGTTTCTTCGGTGGTGTATGTAAAATATTCTTCCAAACTCACTTCGGTAGCATATACGGCTGATTGTGTACCGCCTAAGCCTATCCAAACTTCCTTGTATTTCCGGTTCGGATGGTTGGCAAGGTTGATGGAAAGCACCTGTGAACGTTCCTTATCGGTCAGTCCCAAAAGGTTCTGTATGCTATCGAATTTATTAAGATACTTCCTTTGGTCGAGCAGTATCTTACAATCAGAATTGTTTATAATACTCTCTTTTACAATGGGTGAGGAAATAATATCTTCCACTTCCTGTGTGACTACAATCGCTTCGCCGAAATACTTTCTAACGGTTTTGTACAAATATTTTATGTAGTCCGCCATGTTCGCCGATGCAATCGCTTTCCACGCTTCTTCAATTAATATTAATTTCCTGATACCCTTTAGTTTACGCATTTTGGAAATAAATACTTCCATGATGATAATCGTAGTAATCGGAAACAGGATTTTGTGGTCTTTGATATTATCCAACTCAAAGACAATGAAGCGTTTATGTAGCAAATCAAGCTCCTTGTCGGAGTTCAGCAGGTAGTCATATTCACCCCCTTTGTAGTAAGGTTCTAATACATTCAGGAAGTTGTCTATATCGAAATCCTTTTCCCGGACGTTCTTTTCTTGCAGGTGCGCCCGGTAGTCATTTTTCACATATTCATAGAATGTATTGAAGCAGGGAGTAACCGAACTATCCTTAGTAATCAGTTCGATATAGGAACTTACAGCGTTTGACAAAGCCACTTCTTCCGCCCGTGTGGGTGCTTCATCGTCCCTTTTCCACAGGGTCAGGATAAGCGTTTTGATACTCTCTTTCTTTTCAATATCAAATATCCCATCTTCAACGTAGAAAGGATTAAACGCTATCGGGTTATCGGTGGTATAGGTAAAATAAATCCCATCTTCCCCGTGCGTTTTCCGGTTTATCATTTCACACAGACCTAAATAACTGTTTCCGGTATCAACCAGCAGGACGTGCGCATTTTGTTCGTAATATTGGCGCACCATGTGATTGGTGAAGAATGACTTGCCGCTACCACTCGGCCCAAGTATGAACTTGTTGCGATTGGTAATGATGCCTTTTTTCATGGGTAAGTCTGAAATATCAATGTGCAACGGCTTTCCTGTGACCCTATCCACCATCTTGATACCAAAGGGAGAAAGCGAACTTTTGTAGTTCGTTTCTTCGGTGAACAGGCAAAGAGCCTGTTCTATAAAGGTGTAGAAACTTTCTTCCGCCGGGAAGTCCGCCTGATTGCCGGGTATTCCCGCCCAAAACAAGGTCGGCGTGTCGGTGGTGTTGTGGCGTGGCTTGCACTCCATAAGTGCGAGCTGTGACCCCACATCATTTTTAATGTGTTTGAGTTCGTCCCGGTCGTCACTCCATGCCATGATGTTGCAATGGCAACGGACGGAGATAAGCCCCTGTGAATGTGCTTCATTCAAATATTCCTCTATCCAAGACTTGTTTATCTGATTGGCACGGCTGTATTTGGAAAGGGAGTGCATATTGCGAGCCATCTTTTCAAACTGTTTCAGGTTCTCCGTATGGTCGTCAATGAAGATGTACTGGTTATATATATGGTTACAGGAAAGTAACACCCCAACCGGAGAAGCAAACGAAAGTCTGCAATCGCTCCGGTCAGTAGATAGCTTTTCATAGCGGGTATCTGTTCCCACTTTGCCCGGCATATCTTCCGCATCTGAAAGGGTATGCAGGCAAAGGATATTGTCGCCAATCTTCATTTCGTCAGCACCCAGTGAAATATCTTTCAGTGTGGTGGTATCGGTCTGTGAGAGTGAAAAGTATTTTTCCACAATACCCGCCGTTTCCCTTGTTCCGGTGATTTCGTCCGAGTTCAGGCGGGTAAGGGTAATGAAACCGCTATCGTTCATAATGCTTTCAAACTGCCCCACCGCTTCGAGGAACTTTGTAACCGTTTCCTTGTCCTTTATCTCTTTGGGGACAAGGAAGCCCCGGCAAAGGGTGGAGAAATTACTCTGCATCCGGCTACGCTCCTTTGTCGTTTTCGTCAGGAACAAATAGCAGGTATGGTTTAAGAACGGTCGTTCATTGAAATGCCGTTCAAATGAACGGGAAAGGAAACTCAAATCATCCTTTTGGATGTCAGGCGCATAGTTTTCTTTGATGAACCAGTCTTGTTTGTGTACGATACTGTAATCGGGCAGCACCTTTACCGCCTTGTTCCAAGCGGAATGTATCGCTTCGTATTCGGCTGCCGTGACGGTGAACAGTTCGGGCAGTTCCACCCGGAACGCCACCGTTATGTCGGCATCTTTGGAAACGATACAGCCGTTTTCCACCGTGAACAGTGGAAACTTGTTTTCCAGCGTAGTAGCTTTTAATATATTTCTCATTTCGATGCTTGTTTCTGATTTTTAGTGAATAATCGGGATATGGCTTTGCGGTTGATGATATGGAAAGGGTGGCTTTTGCGTGCGGACAATTTCATTAACCCGTGTGTCCCGTACTTTTCATTTAACCGGAATGTGAGCCATACAAGCAGCGTTGCCGAAGTAACGCCGAAGATGATACACACCCACTGGTTAATGCCTACCATGTACATGATGATGAAAAGCACGAACAGGGCTAACAGCCCGCCCGCAAAAATGAAAAGATATTGACTTTTCAACCCTTTAAACTCAACTGGCTTGCCTATCCCCCTGTTAATCGGATAGTCTGCCATAGTCCATTTCTTTAGAGGAAGAATGAACGTAGGATAGTGGCAGCGACAATCAAAAAGATACAAGCACCAAACCAAGAAGCCGCCGTTTTACTGGTGTCAGGGTCGCCCGAAGAGAATTTTCCGTACACTTTTACGCCCCCGATAAGCCCAACCACTGCACCGATGGCGTAAATTAACTTTGTTGCCGGGTCGAAATAGCTCGTTACCATGTTGGTAGCTTCTGTAATACCCGCCATGCCGTTGCCCTGTGCGAACGTGGCGGATGCAGCCAATAGAGCGACTGCCGAAAAGAGAACTTTCTTTTTCATTATAAATACATTGATTTTTAAATTGCCGGACGGTTGGATAGTCCGCCCGACGGAGTGATTAATAATTGAATTTTTGTGGTTGCGGGGAGTGTTCCCCAGTGTTCAGAAAGGTTTGTCTTAACCGTAATCTCTTTGTTTCATCATCTTATTATTTAAAGTTTACCATTAAAGAAAATCGTTCATGTCAAAGTCTGCCATTTCATTACTTCCGGCAGCCGGGACAGTGGCGGGCACGGGTATCTCATGCTTTTGTAAAAGTTCCGCCACCCGTGACCTGCCCCCGTTTATCTGCTCCACCAGCGAATGAAACAGGTTTGTTTCCGTCCGGCAGATGGTTTGAACCGCTTGCCGTTCTTCCGTTTCGGACGCTTGTTTTATCTGAATGACCTGAACCATTTGCCCCAGCTCACCCAGCGTGATACCCTGTGCCATTTCCGGTTCACCCTCACCCATGTAGCAGGCGATTTCTTCCGCTTCGATTTCATCCGGCGAAACGTCCGTTTCTTCCGCATTTTCCGCTTCAAATTCCATTTCAAATTCGGTTTCAATCGCTTGCGCAGCAGGTGTTTCAGTTACCGTTTCATCGCTTTTCGGGACAAATATAGAAGCATTATCAACCCCTTTTGAAAGGTGTCCTAAGATGTCCCCGTTTGTCCTCATTTGTCCCATCCGGTAACGGCTTGCACCTACAAGGCAATCACTATTTTCTATTTTTCCGGTCGGTTTGCTTTCCGGTTGTTCCGGCTGCTTTTTCCCACCCGTGAACCATGTTCCCAAGCTATCCCGGTATCGCCATAAGAGAACGGCGTAATACAGGAGTGTTCCGATAATAAACCATTTCAACATATCAGAACGGCTTTTCAAATTTGCTTTCGTACAGTTCGTTTATCTCGTCCTGAAACTGGTCGAAATGACGGAGCAGGATATTTTCTACATAGCTGCTGACGGTTGCCTTGCGTCCGCCGATAACGGTTACTATCTTCATTAGCTTTTCGTGGGTGGTACGGCTGACATATAACGGTTGGCGGTCGGTCAAGTCCACCCGCATGAAATAGGTTTCCCGGTAATCGCCCGGAGTGTTCTTTTTCCGGCGGGCAGGTTCTTTCACCGCCTTTTCTTCCTTTGGTTCTGCCTTGATTTCTTCCTTATTCACTGTTTCCGGCTTATCCGGTGTTTCCACTGTTACCAATGGCGTTTCCTGTTTTTTCACGGGCAAGCCCTGTGAAATAATCTCTTTCATAAAATCCTCGTCTATTTGCGGTTTCCCGCCGCTTTGCTTTGCCATATCATTACAATTTAATAAGGTATGCGATTTCGGTTATCAGTTCTTCCATGTTACTGCCTTTTACCAGCCGTTTGTCCGCCGGGAACAGCGTAGAACGGAACACAGTTTTGCGTTGTGCGTCCAGTTCTTTCTTGAACCGTTTTGTGTCCGGGATAAATACTTTCATAAGCGGTAGTTCCAGTTCCCCTATGGTCTGTTCATACAGGGTGTACAGGTCTGTTTTTTCTCTGCCATCTACCATGTTCCAAAACAGGTGCAGCCCTTTCAGTCGGCACGCTTCATTCTTTACCAGCAGTTTATGAATTGCCACCGCAAAGGAAAGGCTACTTTCCAATACCACCCGGTCGGCGGCTATGGGGGTGAAAATATAATCCACTCCTGAAAGGGAATTAATAACACCCTCACTGTTTACCGTTCCGGGCAAGTCGAAAAAGACTACATCATAATCCGACCCGGCAGACGCAAGAAATTCATCCGCCGTTTTTATCGCTTCGTCCGGTGAACTGCATAAGACCGGGTACGCTTTCTTTCCCAGCGTCTTGAACTGGTGAAAGGCAAGCTGTTTGTAATACTCATCGCCGTTCACCTGTTCGGCATCCCGTTTGCGCATAGCGGCAATAGAATGTTGCGGGTAATCGCAATCCACGACCGCCACGTTATACCCTTTCAGGTAGTACAGGTAACTTGCTACCAAAACGGTGAACGTTGTTTTGCCGACCCCACCCTTTTGGGTAGAGAAAGCCACATACAAGGTTTCTTTCTTCATTGTCATTTTGAATTATTGTGATACATCTTTATTTCATTCCATCCGTATGGATTGACGGACAGTTTTCTTTCGTGCCATGTTGAAAGCTCGAAAGCCGGAATGATTGTTTTCTTTCTGGAAAGACAACCTGTTTTCTTTCTTGCTTCTTTGTTTTCATTCTTTCCACAAAGACAGCTTGTTTTCTTTGCAGACAGTTTGCTTTCCCGATTGAATGACCGTTTCCTTTCAATCATTCCATCCGGCTTGTTTTCTTGCTTTCTTGAAAGATTGCAATCTTGAAATCTTGTTTTCAAGTTTTCAAAACCGCTTTCTTTCCGTCCGCTTGCCGATACATATTTCCATTTTTCCATATTGCTATCTTTCTTAAATCCGGGACAAATAAACATAGAAAAACAACCCCTTTCGAGATGTGTCCTCAAATGTCCCCGTTTGTCCTCATTTGTCCTATAACCCGCTATTTCACAGCATTTTTAATACCCGTTACTTTGCAACCGAAAGGTATCGGTCAGGCTAACCAAGCCCCCGCCGCCGGGAGCGTTCCAATATCCGCTAACTCCAATCCGTCCGTAGGCGGATTTTTATTTGCACTGGCAAATAGCAAGGTGTGTTCTAAGCAGCTTGAAATTCTTTCAGCAGCTTTGAACGCCTTGCCCGGACGAAGCCGGGATAGGGTCACTCCGAAGTCGTAACCCTTTAAAGAAATGTAGCATGAAACAGAAAAATGAAAATGCGCCCCGTCCGGGTGGCGCAGGACGCAAGCCCAAAGCAGACCCGGCAGTGTTCCGGTACTCTATCAGCTTCAATGCGATAGACCACGCCCGCTTTTTGGCATTGTTCGACCAGTCCGGTATGCGCACCAAAGCGCATTTTATCACCGCCCGCATCTTTGGCGAACCGTTCAAAGTGATTAAAATAGACAAGGCGGCGGTAGAATATTATACCCGGCTGACCGCTTTATATTCCCAGTACAGGGGTATAGCCGTGAATTATAATCAGGTGGTAAAGGCTCTCAATACCAATTTTTCGGAGAAGAAAGCACTCGCTTTTCTCTATAAACTGGAAAAGGCAACGATAGAACTTGCCGACCTGAACCGCCAAATTATTGAACTGACCCGTGAGTTTGAAACAAGATGGTTGCAAAGATAAGCGTAGGCAGTTCCCTGTTCGGTGCGCTTTCCTACAACCAAAACAAGGTGGACGAAGAGCAGGGAAAGGTACTTTTAAGCAACCGTATGTTTGAAAGCGAGGACGGAAATTTCAGCATCCGGCGATGTATGGAATGTTTCGATATGCACCTGCCCGCAGACCTGAAAACGGAAAAACCGATTATCCATATCTCCCTGAACCCGCACCCGGACGATGTGCTTTCCGACAGCCAGCTTGCGGATATTGCCAAAGAGTATATGGATAAGTTGGGGTACGGCAATCAGCCGTATATGGTTTACAAGCACGAAGATATTGCAAGGCATCATATACATATCGTTTCCATCCGTGTAGATGATACGGGTAAAAAGATAAATGACAAGTTCGAGCATATCCGCAGCAAACAAATCACCCGTGAACTGGAACAGAAGTACGGGCTGCATCCGGCAGAGAAGAAACAGGCAGCCGACCGCCCCGAACTTAAAAAGGTGGACTACCGGGCAGGGGACGTAAAGCACCAGTTATCCAATACGGTAAAAGCCCTTGCCAGCAGTTATCGTTTCCAAAGTTTTACGGAGTATAAGGCATTGCTATCTATATATAATGTACAAGCGGAGGAAGTGAAAGGGGAAGTAAACGGCAAACCTTATAACGGCATTGTTTATTCGGCAACCAATGATAAAGGAGAAAAACAGGGAAACCCGTTCAAATCTTCCTCTTTGGGTAAGTCGGTAGGTTACGAAGCCATACAGCGACACATCAAAAAATCTACAAAGGACATTCAGGACAAGAACCTGAAAGAGCGTACCCGCCGGACAGTCAGCGCAGTGATGAAATCCGCCCATAATCGTAAGGAACTGGAACAAGAACTGAAAAAGAAAAGTATAGATGTACTTTTCCGGCAGAACGATACAGGCAGGATATACGGTGTAACATTCATCGACCACGAAAACCGTACCGTCCTGAACGGTTCACGGTTGGGAAAGGGCTTTTCCGCCAATGTGTTCAACGACCTGTTTTCCGGCTCCCGTACTTTGTCGGGAAACAGCAAACAGGAAACGCAGGAACGCACGCCGGAATATAACCCGACCGGACACCTTGAAAATACAGGCAATGCTGTTGCCGGACTGTTCAGCCTTTTATCCGGTGGGAATGATACGCCACCCGATAACAGCCACGTTCCGCCACCCAAGAAGAAAAAGAAGAAGAAACAAAGACGTATTTAATAACTATAAAAATTTCAATTATGCAGAATGAAGATGATTTAAGAGGACTTGCAAAGGTCATGGACTTTATGCGGGCAATCAGTATTTTATTTGTAGTGATAAACATTTATTGGTTTTGTTACCAGTCGTTCAGGGAATGGGGTATCAATATCGGGATAGTTGATAAAATACTGTTGAATTTCCAGCGTACTGCCGGGCTGTTCTCCAATATCCTATATACCAAACTTTTTTCAGTGGTATTCCTTGCACTTTCCTGTTTGGGTACAAAGGGAGTGAAAGAGGAAAAAATCACATGGAACAAGATTTATGTATTCCTGACAATCGGTTTTATCCTGTTCTTCCTGAACTGGTGGTTATTGGTTTTGCCGTTACCATTGGCAGCAAACACGGCATTGTATATCTTTACCATGACCGCCGGGTATCTTTCGTTATTGGCAGCCGGAGTATGGATTTCCCGCCTGTTGAAAAATAACCTGATGGATGATGTTTTTAATTTGGAAAACGAAAGTTTCGCACAGGAAACACGCCTGATAGAAAACGAGTATTCTATCAACCTGCCGACCCGTTTCTACTATAAAAAGAAGTGGAACGATGGATGGATAAACGTTGTAGCAATTTTTCGTGCGTGCATCGTTGTTGGAAATCCGGGCAGTGGGAAGTCTTTTTGTGTCGTAAATCAATTTATCAAACAGCAAATAGAAAAGGGCTTCGCAATGTATCTGTATGATTACAAATTTCCCGACCTTTCGGAGATAGCCTACAATCATTTACTTAACCATTCGGACGGGTACAAGGTGAAGCCAAAATTTTACATAATCAATTTTGACGACCCACGTAAGAGCCACCGATGCAACCCGATAAATCCGGCATTTATGACGGACATATCGGACGCATACGAAGCCAGTTATACAATCATGTTAAATTTGAACCGCAGTTGGATAACCAAACAGGGGGATTTCTTTGTAGAAAGTCCTATTATCTTACTGGCTTCTATCATTTGGTTTTTGAAAATCTATCAGGGTGGTAAGTTTTGTACATTCCCGCACGCAATCGAATTTTTGAACAAGAAATATGCCGATACATTTACGATTTTAACCAGTTATCCCGAACTGGAAAACTATTTGTCGCCGTTTATGGACGCATGGGAATCCAACGCCCAAGACCAGTTGCAAGGGCAGCTTGCAAGTGCTAAAATCCCGCTTTCGAGGATGATTTCACCTGCCCTGTATTGGGTAATGACAGGGGATGATTTTTCACTGGATATAAACAATCCGGAAGAACCTAAAATATTAGTAGTAGGTAACAATCCCGACCGCCAAAATATCTATTCCTGTGCTTTGGGACTGTATAATTCCCGTATCGTGAAGCTGATAAACAAGAAGCACCAGCTAAAATGTTCCGTAATCATTGACGAGTTACCGACCATCTATTTTCGGGGACTGGATAACCTGATAGCAACGGCACGAAGCAACAAGGTAGCGGTCTGTTTGGGCTTTCAGGATTTCAGCCAGTTACGCCGGGATTATGGGGATAAGGAAAGCAAAGTTATCGAAAATACGGTAGGTAATATTTTTAGCGGTCAGGTGGTTTCTGAAACGGCAAAAACACTTTCAGACCGTTTCGGAAAGGTCTTGCAGAAACGCCAAAGCATGACTATCAACCGGAATGATAAATCAACCTCTATCAGTACGCAAATGGATAGTTTGATACCGCCCAGTAAAATATCCAACTTAACACAGGGTATGTTTGTGGGTGCGGTCAGTGACAATTTCGATGAACGGATAGAGCAGAAAATATTCCATGCGGAAATTGTGGTGGATAACGAGCAAGTGAAACGGGAAACTGCCAACTACAAGAAGCTGCCCCAAATTATAGATTTCCGGGACGAGGACGGGAACGACAGGATGCAGGAAGAAATACAGGCGAACTACAACCGGGTCAAGCAGGAAGTCCAGCAGATTGTCACGGACGAAATGGAACGGATTAAGAACGACCCTGATTTGCAACATCTAATCAAAACTGATTAGTTTTAATAGGGAAAGAAGTTGTTTCTTACTTCTTTCCCTATTAAAGTCAGTCATCTTCCCATACTATTAAATCTTCTGCTATCCAAGGGTGTTTTGCTTCTCGTATCAGTTTTAATTTAACAGGCAATTCTTCTTTCTTAAGTTGTTTGTCATAGTAGGTTTCTTCAACCTCAAATTCCCTAACATGTACTAATTGTAGATATTTATCAGCAATATTAGGCATGATAGCAACATTCTCATGCTCAAATTTCCATGCAACACTTGGATATAAAATACAATCGTAATTAGGAAAATTCTCATCCTCATTGAATTTGCACAATATTTGGTCTGCAAAAAAAGCACTATATAGATATTCAGCTCGATGCTTATTTTTAGCTTCAACCTCTTTTACAAATTCAGAAGCTAAGAAAGATAAGTTTAGGTCTAAAATTTCAGCCAATAAAGGATGGACGTTTTCTTTCATTTTCAGAAAAGCATCTGTCGCTTTTTTAACAGCCTCATTTTCAATCAAAAATGTATTTGCAATTGGATATGTTATAAAAGGTTTTTTATTGTTTTTCCATGTAGAAATAATAATGTGCTGTCCTTTTTCCGGTTTTGTTTCCCTTAAAGCCACATTTTCGAAAAAAGAAGCATAAAAAACAGTTTTTTCAGGACTATTTGCCCTATTGTATTTTCCCATCTTTTTTACAATATCTAAAGGTGGATAAGTTAAGTATTTAGGAGTACGGACTTTGCCTTTTTCTACAAAACTTTCATTTACAGGAGTTACCCTAAACAAATACTCAAAATTAATATCGTTCTGAATGATTATCTTGAAATTGAAAACAGAAGATAGATATGTCTTTAACTCTTCCAAATCTTCATCTGTAATTTCTGATAATGGTATAGCTTTCAATGCAGGAAAGCAAGTTTTATAAAAGTCAATACATTTCTTTAAAATTAATTCTTCTTCGGTATTGATTTCCTCTCCCTTTAGTATTTTCATCTGAACGCTTTGTTCAGGAGTTTCATTTCCTATATACTTTTTCTCATTAGGAATAGCAGGTAAGTTATATTTCATAAGTATAATGTTTTTAGATTATTAAGCCAAAGATACAAATTGTTATGTTCAAATTTACACATTTCCTGTTTTTCTTGATATAAAGGACTAATGAAGCCAAACGAGGACTAATGAAGCCACCCGTTTCCAAATCCTTAAATATACTCTATTTCATCCTTACTTTTACTTCCGAAAATTTATTTACTCATTAAAATTCAAAACATTATGGATGTAAACACAGCCAACCAATCCACCACTGACGAACAGATGATGGATATTCTTCTTGTACTGGATAAGGAGAAAAAGACAATCAGCGCAGTAAAAGGCGTAGATGAAAACGGGGAACTCCAAACCGTACCACCGGAGAACAACAGTGAACTTCTGAAATTCGACCGTCACGGTGATTTCTTTTCCAACTTCTTTTCCAACATGATGAACCAGTTGAAGAACCCGACCCGCTTCAACTTCTTCAAAATCCCTAAGATTGAACTTCCCAAAATCGAGCCGATAATCAGGGATAACTTCAACAACCCGACACCCGAAAATGAAGCGGGCATAGAGCGTTACCGGGTAACACCTGAAACCGTGAAGCAGGAAGCGAAGAAAGAACAGCAGGAAACCCAAACTCAACAACCACAGCAGCCAGCCAAAGAAACGGGAGCAACGACGCAAGCACCGCAGCAACCCGACAAAAGCAAGTATGTGATTGACCCGGATAAGGTGGACTGGGAAGCCTTGAAGAATTTCGGTCTATCCAAAGAACAGCTTGAAAAGGCAAAGGCTTTAGAACCCATGTTAAGGGGGTACAAGTCGCCCGGAGCGTTCACCATTGCGGGTAACTACAATTCAGCCATTATGAAACTGGACGCACGTTTATCTTTCCGGCACGACAAAGACGGAAATGTAGTTTTGGCGATACATGGCATCCGACAAAAGCCGGAACTTGAACGCCCGTTCTTCGGACATGAATTTTCCAAAGAGGATAAAGCCAATCTTCTTGAAACGGGAAACATGGGACGGATAGTAAACCTGAAAAACTATATCACGGGAGAAATGATACCCTCTTTCGTCAGCGTGGATAAGGTAACAAACGAACTGGTTTCCATGCGTGCAAGCAGCGTCCAAATACCCGATGAAATAAAGGGTGTCAAACTGAACAAGGAACAAAAGGAAGCATTACGGGAAGGAAAAGGGGTATTCCTTGAAAATATGATTTCCAACCGTAAAAATCCCTTTTCCGCAACCGTTCAGGTCAATGCGGACAAGAAAAGTCTGGAATTTATCTATCCCAATGCCAAACAGTCACAGGAACAAGGGCAGAAACAGACGCAGCAGAACAGCCTTGTCACCAGTGACGGTGTAACCATTCCCAAAAGCATTTCAGGAATAGAGCTATCCCGCCAGCAACAGCAGGATTTAGTCAATGACAAGACCATCTTTGTTGCCGGGCTGAAAGACAAGCGGGGGGTCGAATACGATGCTTATATTCAGGTGAACCATGATAAGAAGAAGTTAGGCTTTTACAGTGACAATCCCAGCTTTGACCGTTCCGCCGTGAAAGAAATTACCCCCGCCAGCAAGAACCGCACACAGGTAGCGGTCAATTCGGAGGGCAAGACCAACGAAGCCACCAAGAAAGTGAAAGAACCCTTGAAAAAGGGTCAGGACAAGCCCACTGAAAAACAAAAGACCAAGCAGGATAAAAAGGAGAAGCAGGAGCAGACGGACAAACCCAAACAGAGCAGGGGACGCAAAAGATGATAGCGGTATTAATCCTTATCCCGGTTGTCGGTTTCGCCCTGTTTACCCTTGTCTGTTACAAAACAGACTGGGAAGTCATAGACAAGCAGAACCGACAATATTATATAGATGGCTATCACATCTATTATGACCGGAAAATCCTAAGACAAAAAGAAGTGGAACAATTAAAATCAAAATTAGAATGATTGCAATAATCGGAGAAAAACCAAGTGTGGCAAGGGACATTGCCCGTATTTTAGGAGCGAGTGAAAAACAGGATGGCTACCTTTCAGGTAACGGGTATCTCGTTACCTGGGCGTTCGGCCATCTTGTAGGTTTGGCAATGCCGGAAGCATACGGCATACAGAGTTTCCGCCGGGAAAGTCTGCCTATTATCCCGGATAGTTTTCAACTTACACCCCGACAAGTGAAAGCGGAAAAAGGGTACAAGGCAGACCCCGGCGCATTGAAACAACTAAAGATAATCAAAGAAGTATTCGACCAGTCGGATAAGATAATTGTCGCCACCGATGCAGGGAGAGAGGGAGAACTTATATTCAGGTACATCTACCAGTATATCGGATGTAACAAGCCCTTTGTCCGTTTATGGATAAGCAGCCTTACCGACAAGTCAATCCGTGAGGGACTGCAAAACCTGAAAGCCGGTAGCCTGTATGATAACCTATTCCTTTCAGCACAGGCACGCAGCGAAGCGGATTATTTAATTGGAATTAATGGTACACAGGCTTTAAGTGTGGCAGCCGGACAAGGCATTTTTTCTTTGGGACGGGTACAGTCGCCCACGTTGGCAATGATATGTACCCGCTTTTTAGAGAACAAGAACTTTGTCCCGCAAAAGTATTGGCAACTGAAATTACAGACTACTAAGGACAATGTAGCTTTTACGGCACTATCCACAGAAAAGTACGATATGCAGCAGCCCGCCATCGACACGCTGCAAAGGATAAAGGAAGCGAAAACGGTACAGGTGAAAACCGTAGAGCGTAAGGAAGTGAACCAAGAACCGCCGTTGCTTTATGATTTAACTTCACTCCAAAAAGAAGCGAATACCAAATTGAATTTTTCCGCAGACAAAACCCTATCCATCGCACAAAAGTTATACGAGGGTAAACTAATCAGCTACCCCCGAACCGGAAGCCGTTATATCTCACAGGACGTGTTCGAGGAAATCCCGGAACGTCTTGTCAATTTGGAACAGTACACCCGTTTTGGCGGATATGCCGCCGGGATGAAAGGCAAAGCCTTAAATTCCCGTTCCGTGAACGATGGCAAGGTAACAGACCACCACGCCCTGATAGTGACTGAAAACCTACCCGGTAAACTGGAAGCGGACGAACAGGCAATCTATGAATTGATAGCCGGGCGTATGCTGGAAGCATTTTCTGAAAAATGCGTCAAAGATGTTACCAGTGTAACGCTGGAATGTGAAGGGTCACTTTTCACGGTCAAAGGTTCTGTAATCAAGTCCGCCGGATGGCGTGCCGTATTCGGCGAGAAAGAGGACGGAGAAGATAACACCGCTTTGCCCGCCATGCAGGATGGAGATAGTTTACCGCTTTCCGGCATTGAACTACTGGAGAAACAGACCAAGCCCAAACCGTTACACACGGAAAGCAGTTTGCTTTCTTCAATGGAAACGGCGGGTAAGGAACTGGAAAACGCCGACCTGAAAGCCAGCATGAAAGATACGGGTATAGGTACACCCGCAACACGGGCAGCCATTATCGAAACGCTGTTTTCCCGCCAGTATATCGTTCGGGAGAAAAAGAACCTTGTCCCGACCGAAAAGGGACTTGCCGTTTATAATATCATCCGGGACAAGAAGATAGCAGACGTTGAAATGACGGGAATGTGGGAAAATACGCTTGCCAAAATAGAAAGCGGAGAAATGAACCCCGATACGTTCCGCAAAGGTATCGAAGTATATGCACGGCAAATCACGGCTGAACTTTTGGATGTTCAGCTTTCTTTCGCTTCGGGTAGTGGTTGCATTTGCCCCAAATGCAAGACCGGGCGCATCCTTTTCTATCCGAAAGTCGCCAAATGTTCCAATGTGGATTGTTCCGTTACCATCTTCCGCAACAAGAGCGACAAACAGCTAACGGACAAACAGATTACCGAACTGGTGACTACCGGGAAAACCGGGCTAATCAAAGGCTTTAAAAGCAAGAACGGCAAAGTCTTTGACGCTTCACTTGCCTTTGACGAACAGTTTAATGTTACTTTCGTGTTCCCTGAAAAGAAAGGCAAACCGAAGAAATAAGACGGAAATCGTTATATTTGCCACAGAAAGTTTCATTATAGATAGATTTATAATTGAAATTTTTGTGGTTGAAGCACCCGGAGGGACACCGGGTGCTTTTTTTTAATCATTCTCCTTTATACTGGTAGGTCAGGCAAACGACCTGATTGTCTATCACCCGGTGTCCGGTCAGTTCCCACTTCGACCCGAAAGTCTTTCCTATAAACTTGATACCATCCCCCAACATGACCGGAACGATATACAGCGTTATTTCATCCAGCAGGGACGCTTCAATCAGCGAGGTTATAAACTTACCGCCGCCAATAACCTGAATGTCGGTTTCCGAACTTGATTTAAGTTCATTGATTGCCCGTAAGGGCATATCGGTAAGAAAGGTTACATTCTCCTTTTCGGTCACATTGGTGTCGTAGTGGGACACTACAAAAGTCTTTTTACTTTTGTACGGCCATCCGCCCCAATGTTCAAAAATACAGGTATAGGTATTCGTACCCAGTAGCAGGTAATTTGTAGTTTCGTATTCCTTATTCAGTAAGGTTCTTACATTTTGGGGCATCCAGTCCAGTTCATTGTCCGGCGTTGCGATAAACCCGTCAAGAGATACAGCGATGTTCGCTTTTATTTGCTTCATATTATCAGGTATTAAACAGTTTATAACCCTTATTCAAACTGTTCGCCAATATCTAAAAAAGAAGCGTGAACTCACGCAACTTCAACGTAGAGGTACTGGCATACCCAAAGATAGAAGCACGCAAGCCCACGCTATGACAAAGCATAGCATAAGCATTGCGCAAAAGCCTCTATCTTTTGAAAAGTGCCAGTTTCCTACGTTAAGACATCTGCGAACGAATATGTTATATATAAAGGCGAAATCACAGGTTACTGTTCAATCGCCATTATTTTCTTATGTAACTTTTGCAAAGTTAGCCAAATCCCTGAAAAGTCCGGCATACAATAAAAGAAATCCTGCCTTATCTCACGACAAAACAGGATTTAAAGCCATTAGAAAAGAAAAAATTAATCGGTTTTCTCACGGATTAACTTGTGTACATCCGTAGCACGGTAATAACATCTACCGTCCAACATAAGGAAAGGGAGTATTCCCTTTTTCCGGTAACGGGTCAGTGTTCGGGGGGCTACTTTCAGAAGCAGGCACAAGTCCTGATTATCCAGCAGTTCTTCACCGTCCAAACAGTTACGCCCGTTTATCACCCGGTCTATCTTCTTGTCCTGCATATCGAACCTATCCATGATACGTTCCATCCATGCGGTAAAATCATCTTTATCTATATACATAAGGCTGCCTGATTAAATTATACCAATCATAAAATAACTTTGGTTGGACGGGTCTTTAATGATAATATCCCGTTCCCGCATGAAACGGATATAGCTTTTTGCGGTGCGTTCTTTCACGTCCAAAATCTGCTGTATCTGTTCGCACAGGTCTATGTAGGTTATATGTTCCTGCCTGCCGAACACGTCACGGGCAACCCCGACCAGTTCCTTTTCCTTGCGCTTCTCTTTTTCTTCACGGGTCTTTTCTCCTTTGTAAAGGTGCATCCCGGCTGCTTTGTCCCAAGCAAAGAGCATCAAGGGAACATCCAACGGGCTACCATCCCTTACTTTCAGGGCTTTCACTACCGACAAAGCTGGGTCTTCGTCTTTTTCTATCGAGAGGATGGCAGCCGCTTTGCGTTGTAGTTCCGAGCCTAAATGCCCCCGCAGTTTCAATCCGTTGGGTATGAAATGCAGCACGCAGATGATGCAGGTCTTATATATCCCTGCCAGTCGGTACAATTCATCTATGATTGCCACGCTTTCCGCTTCGTCATTGGCACATCTTACAAGGTCTGCAATACCATCTATCACTACCAACTGAATACCCCCATATTGGAAATAATACCTGTCCATGCTCTGAACAATGGCGTGCAGCCGTTCTTTGCGGGACATACCCGTAAGGCAGAAAGCCTTAAACTCATCCGGCTTGTCGGTCTGTTTCGCTCTTTTTATCAGGTTGGTTACATTCTTGAACAGTTGTACTTCCGATTGTTCCGTATCATAAAGCAGGACGGCTTTATGTTTCGTGTTCTCACTTACATTGATACCCAGCGTATCAATCTGAATATCCGCCGGACGGATTGAACCTGCCACCAGTGCAGCCACATAGTTACTTTTCCCTGTTCCCTCTCCGCCAGTGATGCAGCACAAGTTCCCCTGTGTTCCCAGTGGAACGTCACCCGCCGAAATAATTTCCTGCGCTTTTGCCGGAGGATTATTAAAATCAATCTCACACGATTTAAGCATAGTCATTGTTTCATTATAGATTGTATCTAAGAAGTCGATAAATAGTTTGATGAAATTTTCCCGGCTGTTGCCCGCCCGGAAATAATCGGAAATGTCCTTTTCCGATTTTGTCCCCTGCAAAGGGAGAAGCAACCGTTTCACACCGTATTCACAGAGTTGTTTCTCATGCTTTTTTGCGCTTTCCACTCCGGTAGCATCCATATCGTAAAGCAATATGATATGTTTAAACCGGAATGTAAGTTTATAAATGATGTTCGGCGGAACAGTTACCGTTTCGCTATTGAAGCAAATCGCATGGAAACCATGCGCTGCCAGTGACATGACATCTTTTTCCCCGCCCGTAATAAACAGGGTATCGCCTTTACTGGGTAGCTGTTCCAGCCCGAAACAATAGCTTTCGCCGATATTTCCGCCATATAGAAAGCGGGTCTTTGAAAACGGTCTGTACAGTTTGATGAAACGTTTGTTCTTATACCCGTAAATAGGTTCTTCCTTAGTGGAAGAATAAGAAAACGGATTGCCATCTGCATTTTCACTTTGGAACTGAACCACTGAACAGACTTTATACTGTTCCAGTATTTCAGGGGTAATGCCGTATTGTTGCCAGTATTCCAGTTCGGAAGCGGTGAGTTTCCTCTCCTTGAATGTGTACGGTCTGCCAGTACGTTCTACCGGAGCAGGTACAGGCTTTTCCGGTTCTTTGAATGTTTTAGGTACAGGTATGGGATTACCCTCTGAAAGTCCCAGTGACAAATCCCTGTCTATAATCCGCAATATTTCTATGAAACTGCTTGAATTGTTACAGTCCAGCCCTTTGAGCATACCCACAAAAAAGAAGCAGTCGCCTGAATAATCGTCATTTCCGAAGTCTTTCAGCTTATAACTGTTGCTTCGGCGGTCAAAATAGATGTTACAGGACGCTTTGCTGTCCTCATATAACGGATTAAGGAAATTACGACCGACCCGCCACGTGCCGGGAATATAATGTTTAAACACGTTCAGACCGTTATTTGTCCTCTCTAAGATTTCGTCTTTCCTTAACATATAGCTTGTGGTTGGTTATCAGGTTACGCATACATTCGTCATTGCTCTTTATCAAACGGCTTTCCAGCAACCGTTTTATTTCACCGATTTTATAGAAATTGCGTCCCCTGATGGTAGAGTAAGCGATTTCTCCTTTGGAACGAAGCCGTTGCAGGGTGCGGTCGCTGATTTTCAGGAAAGTACATACTTCGTAACTATCCACCCAAATATCATCCTCATTCTCTTTGCAGTCATCCTGACGGGAAAATACATAATTGGCAATCACGTTGATTTTTGCCATCAATTCCTTAAAGGCTTTTGTTTCTACTGTTATTACGTCCATTTTATTAACTAATTGATTTGCTGCAAAGTTGGACGGTTCGGGGAAATAAAAAGCCACAGGCGAACCCACCTGTGGCGAAATAAAGTTTGTTAATCGGATATAAGTTACTCCTGTTCTTCCATCCGGCGCAACAGTCGTTTTTGCAGGGTGTTCAGGTAGTGTGTCCGGTCATTTGTCCGGGATTTAAGTTCCATGTAGGTATGGTAGAAATCACCTAAATCTATGTCGAACATATCTTCAAAACAAGATACAATATCCTTTATATCAACCGTTCCCTTATTGAAATCGCCATTGGTGTAGAGTGCGTAGATAAGTTCCACCAATGCCCGTTTTGTCCCCGTCCACCGGAGCAGCTTCTTTATATTCCCGTTTTTGACCTGCTGGCGTTGGAAACGCCGTTCAAGTTCATTCAATCGGTTGGTGAGGTAGATGGCAAACAGTTCGATGGCTAAAATTTTGGCTACCTTATAATCATAACTGGTGCTGAACTGTGGGTCTGCTTCATAATAGAAATTGTCTATAAGGATATGAATGTCAGGTTTCCCACGCAGGAAATATTTATGGTCTAAATAGGTGGCTTTTGTCCGGTAATACTGGTAGAAACTTATATTACGTTGGAAATGCGCCAAAATCCGGTCGGTTTCCGCCATAATGAACTCCTTTTGCGTTTCTTCGCTGCCGTTCGGAAAACGCAGTTCAAACTGGTAAACCGTATTGTAATAGATAATTTTACTTGCTATTATTGGCTTTTGCTCTTTGAAGAAATAAATTTCTTCTTCCTTGCTGGTGAAAGAGTAGGAAATGATAAAGGTTTTCAGTTCCCCTATGATTTCTTGCAGGTAGTCAATGACCTGTTTGCACAGGCTGAAAGGGTCGTTGTTGTTATCTTCAAAGTCCTGTATCTGTAAATCCACCTTTTGCAAAAGGTCGGTAAAGTATTCGTTCAAGTTCTGTTGTCCCATAATTAATCGTTCCTTTATTAATCGGGCGCAAAGTTACAGGCTTTAAATCGCTGCTTTATTCTTCATTTTTCACATTCTATTCTTCGTAGCGTGCATTATTTTGTTTTTTGCGCTTTTCTTCTTATTTCGCCGGGAGTATCGAGCAGGTAATCCTTGCAGAAGTCGTTCAGGTTCGATGTGGATGAAAACCCGGTGGTGAACGCTACTTCGGTCAGTGTATAGTTCGTGTTTTTCAGGTAATGTGCCACGTCTTTTGCCCGTTCTATCTTTACCCACTGGCTTGTCGTGTACCCGGTCATTTTCTTTAGCTTCCGCCGGAACGCCCCATATTCCATGCCGCACACTTCTGCCAGCCTTTTGGCATCATATACTTTATACCCTTTCATCCGCACCATTTCGATGAACGTCTGCCTGCCCAGTTCGGGCAGCATACGTTCGGCGTGGCGCAGTTCCTTTTCCGTTATCAGCAGGATGCTGTCTTTTACCGGATGCAGGCGCAGGCGATGGAAAGCGTAACACACCGTATTATATACGTTGCACAGGTATTGCCGCCCCGGTCGCATCCAGTGCAGCGCATCGCAGTACGCCAGCAGTTCGGGTATATCGTCCCTGTGGCGGTGCTGTTCCGCCAGTTCGTCCAGTATTTGGTAATGCGTAGTAGAAATCCCCAGCAATATGACTATCGCCTTATAATCCTTACAGGCGGCGATGGTCGGGACTTCCGGCAATGCTTTCAACGTGTCGCAGACGTACCCGCACAGCTCACTGTCCTTGCTGAACGGTTCCAGTTCCAAGTAGTTATCCATGTTCCGGCTGTTGTGCTGCAACCACTTTATTTTATCATCCAGTTCCTTGACACGCCGTACCAGTTCATTACCGGGATTGTTTGCCAACAACAGTGATGTAATCCGTTTTTCCATATTTAATAACTGTATTTTTTTAGCATATTATCCAACAATCCATAACCATGCCTTTTTAATGAACAGCCATATTATATAAAGGAGCATGCCGCCGAGCACCAAGAAGAATCCACGGAAGAAATAATCCTGAATACGTTCCCAAACGGTAAATTCATGCTTAGGCATCATCGTTTCGGCAAGTTCCTCAAAGGACTTGCAAGCGAAAATCGTTTGGCGGAAGTCGTCCACGCTGTCCCAACATTCTTCCCGGAACCACCGTGTCTTGGGGTATCTCTCCGCTATCCTCTCTTGCAATTGGCGCAAGGAGAAAGGTTCGGGGTTATCTTCATATTCCGTTTCGTAACTAATCATCCCCGTATTCATTCCCGTAAAGCCGTGTATGCCTTTCCATCCGGTCATGTAGGAACGCCGGACGGTGTACTTTGTCCCCGTGGAATCTACTACTATCTCGCCTTTCCACCCCTTGCACTTATTTAATATGGCAAGCTGCGTTGTTTTGTTCTCTTTCCAAAAGGTATAAACCATATTTTCGTTCGGGCTGAACTGGAATATGGGGTATTTCAATGTCGCTTTCATACTTTACTGATTTCTATGAATCTTATTTATAATCTGTTACTTATTTGAATATCAACATATATATTCCTATCCCTGCCAAGAGACCCCATCCCGGAAAAGTATATATTATCCATATGGGGATAATCCTGTTCCACTTGTTGCCTTTGTATTTCAGCAGTATGGCGGCAGTCCGCTTCCGGGTGTACCGCAGGTAAAAGGGGATAACGCAAAACAATGTATCCAGACAAAGAACCATTAGTCCGCCTTGCAGTTCCGTGAAATTCTTCCGCGAAAAGTAAGAATCTGTCAAAACATTGTTTACATAGATGCTTAGAAATAGCAGCATAACATCGAAAGTGGCGGCAAACACGCAGCAAGCACTGAAACGTGGCGGGTCGTTGTGCTTCTTGTAGGTGACATAAAGCCTGTAATACAGATAGTCGAAGAAACAATAGCTGTATTTCTTCGTACTGCGCTTTGAGTTCATTTGCTCAAAACGGCTGCGGGGTTCGTTTGTGACTTTCATTTTGTCTTTATGCCAATGTTAAGCGGGAAACGCTGTAAGCGTTAGCCTGCTTCGTTAGTAACTTCATTACTTCATATCAAAAGCCCCTATCATTTGGGCTATCATATCAATGTATGGTAACATTTTTACGACTTGAATATTATCAAGGCTTTTACTTCCGCCCAATGCTAATGCAGGAACATAGCCGTAACATTCATCTTCGGCAGGTAGTCCTAACCTCTCTACCAGTTTAGAGAAATCAGAAATATTTATTCCAAAATCCCTTTTAAACCATTCTTTGGTAGATATATAAACATTGAATAATAAATCCATTCGGGAAGTTATAATATTCCATTTACCACTTCTTACATTGATAAAGATAACGTATTCCCGATTTTGGAAAATATCTTTAACCCATACAAATATATCTCCAAACGCTGTTGTCATAAAAGGTAGCGAGTATTCAAATTGTTTCTCTCTGTCCTCGATATATGTATCTACAAAATCCTGATAATCATTAGGTGGTACAATACGAAACAGCCCATCACCGAATGTACCCAACCCAACTTCTTGCCACAGAGTAATCAACTCTTTAGGGGCTTTGCTGGCATACTTTGCAAGAAAAGCATCATCCGCTACCTGCCTTGCGCAGTTTATGTTCTGATTTAAAAATTCTTCGTACATAATATTTATGCTCTAATTGTTACTAATGGGCAAGCGGGGAACGCTTTGCTGTTATCCTGCGTTATTAATGTCATTTCTATTCTCGTCCCAGTGCACCATATCATAAGGATAGTATTGTAGTCCTTTCAGACTACTATCGTCCAATCCTAATATCTTGACTAATGCACCGCTTTCAAAACTCCAATAACCGAAATGGATAGATGCTGTTTTGTGATTATCATGCCACCCACAATCCGAATGTCCTCTGTACCATTCCTTTGAAAGATAAGTTTTCAAGCGGTTTACAGCTTTTTCCTTATCTTGCTTCGATAATAAAATAACATCCTGCAAGCCCTTGTAAGGTCGAATATCTACGAAATCATTCGTTGATATATCCCATGCAGGTATTTTATATCGAATAAGAAAATCAATTAAAAAATCTTTTAATCCTTGCGCTTTTACTAACACTGTCATTTTTTCAAATTCAGATAAAGGCGTGTTCAACATTATGCCACAAGAAAGCATCCATATCATTTGTACATAACCGCCAATCTTATTCCAACCCTTATCCATATAATCAATCAATGAACGGTATTCGGGTATAAGATTGTGAATCGCTTCCCCTTTAGAATATAAGGCGATAAAAACTGCCTTTTGTTCCTCGAAGATACTGTATGATATGTTAAATATTATATCATTATCGACAGGATGCCCCAATATTTTTTCTTGCTCTAACTCTCCTAAATCCTTTAGTTCTTCCGAAATAAAAGCCCTTTTCATATCAATTAGTGATTGATATTTTTCTGCTGTATTTAACTTGTCTCGTACTTCCATTATGGTGCGCTTTTTTAATGTTAATGGTTTGACGGGGAACGGCGTTAGTCCGTTATCCCGGCTCGTTAATATTAAGTTTACTTCTCTTGATAGATTGTTTCAGAATACAATTCTGTTGAAAGAATAATAGAGTTTAATTCTCCATTGGGCTTATATTCAAATGAATGTTGTAAAGTTGCGTGTTCAACTCCATTTCTATCAAATTGTCTTATTACTATTTTTTGCAGACTATTATTCTCATAGAAATAAGTTTCTTCTCTGCTTCCACGAAATCCAACCGAGTACATTTTTTCAATTTTATTATTACTTCCATATTGATAATGGCAAACATTTATAAGACGTTTACTATTATCATATGCAATGGTTTTCATAAAATCTTTCTCATAAAACAAGAAAATATAATCGAATTGGTCTTTAAGTTCACAACCTTCTCGAACTTCTATAATTTTATTTTCTGCATTAAAAGAATAAGTGTATAAATTATTAGTCGTTTTAAGAGTTGATACATTTCTGACAATTTTCCCTTGTTTAAAACCACCTCTTTGGTAAGAATATGGGGCTATCTCATAAAACTCACCTTTATAATTTTCCACCTTTACAACATTCTTTTCTATTTGTTTTTTCAATTCATCAAAAAGACTTTTCGATGAATTAAACTCTTCTTTCAATCTATCAGGTATCATATTGCTTCTTTTAATATTAATGGCTAAGCAGGGAACGCTGTAAGCGTTATCCTGCATCGTTATGAACTCATTTAAAAGATATAAGCCTACTATCTTCATTGTCAGAAGAAAGCAGTTCTAATAATTGATTGAAGCTATTGCAGAGTAAGTCTGCTGAATCTTCAAATTCAGGTTCTAAGCCATAATAAATTTTACCATAGTTTTCTGTTGACAAATCAATACATAAATACTGATATTCTCCCTCGACTGCTATAGCAATGGGAATATGTATATTCCAAAAATTACAGATTTCATTACAGGCTTCTTCATCATCTCCAAGTGCTTCGAGACTCATCATTTCAAATTCATTCCAACGGAATCCACTGTCACTTTCTCCGTTAAAATCTTCAATGGAATTAAACCAAGCGTTATCGTCTTTATTCGTGATAAGCTGAAATTCATTCAGGAATTTCAAATAATCTGTCGGCAGGTTATTGTATCGCTGCAAAAAGTCAGAAGATAATTCATTAGCTTCTGTTCTTTCTTGTACGACAAATCCTCTATTTCTCAATGCTTCAATCATATATTAGTTTTTAATTGTTCATAATGGTTTGACAAGGGGCTGCGTTTAGCAACTATCTTGGCTTATTAGCTGTATTCTAATTATCTTTTATTGAATTTAGAAGTTTACTTAATTCACTCTCATTATCCACAAATCCTGTTTCCATCAATGCTTTAATATATTCTTTTGTAAAAGAAGCAAATTTATCTTTGTATTTCAAACTGTAAAGGAGATTGGCAATATCGAATAACTCCCAATTATCTTTTGAGAACAAAGCATATTTATCTACCAATTTAATTATCTGCTCTTTAATTATTACCTCTTTATCTGATGATTGATTTAATGCCAAGATGATATTTTTTGCTAAGGCAGAAGATGAAACCCGTGTATTGAGCATAACAAAAAACAAATCATCTAATAAACGTATCTGTATTTTTTCAGGAATATACTCATACATCATTACTTTTAGCGTAATATGCAAACCTTGTTCATCTTTACGGTTGCGCAAAGACTTCGATAAATCATTATAGATTTGCTCTTCATCACAAGCTAAAAATAAGGCGAGACTTTGCCTGTATTCGTTATAGGCAATATTGACCTGTTTCCATTCCTTTGAATATTTATCTTCCATATTACAATTCATTTTACAGCTAATGTATTCAATAACCACACCTATGGTGTAGTTCCTATTTACTAATAAATTATACCTAATCATCATCTAAATAGTCCAGTGGATTAGGTATTTTGGCTTTGTGAGCATTTGATACGTGCAAATAAATAGCAGTCGTTTTTATATCATTATGCCCCATAAGTTCCTGAATAGTTCTAAGGTCAGTCCCTTGTTCCAGCAGGTGAGTAGCGAAAGTGTGACGGAGCATGTGCAGGTGTACCCGGTGCTTTATTCTGGCTTTTTGGGCTGCTTCTTTCAGTATTTTCACCAATGCACTGGGTGAATATTGTTCACCTGCCTGTTCGCCCTCAAAGAGCCATTTTTGCGGTCTGTATTCTTTGTAATAAACCCTTAGTTCGTTGAGTGCCTTTTCTGATAACAAGGAATATCTACATTTCTTTCCTTTGCCAGTTACCCTTATCAGCATCCGTTCACTGATAATATCTTTAGGGGTCAGGTTCAGAAGTTCACTTCGCCGCAATCCGGCAGAATATATCAATGAAATCATGCACCGATGTTTCCGGTTAGGTATCTGTGCAAAGATATTTTTCATTTCTTCCCGGCTTAACACTTCGGGCAAAGCCTTGTATTCTTTGGCACGGACTATCCCGCCATAGTATTGTCGTTTGCCTTTTCGGACTTTCTCATAGTAGAACTTGATTGCATTGATACGCATATTCTGCTGGGTAGCAGATATATGTCGTTCCTTTACCATATAGAGCATATAATTATTAATATCCTCGACCGTCAGCAGGTCAAGTTCATGCCCTTTGTGGTATTCCATGAAGTCGCTGAAATAGATTTTATAGGCTTTTATGGTGGAAAGGCTGTATCGCTTTTGCTCCAACAGTTCCAAATAGCCTTTCGGTAACAGATATTCCCGCTTAGGTTTGGGATGCCGTACATATACACGGCTGTAATCAATGTAGGCGTGGGGGGAATAGCGGTCATAAAATGCAGGAAGCCGGAAAGCGGATGCCTGTATATAGGCACTTCCGTTTCCGGCTATTTTAATTCCACTATCTTCGGAAAGCAGCAAGGCAATAGCCTGATTATTTCCATAATCAATCCGTATATAGTCCTGACCGTCTATATTCTGCTTTGTCAGTACGATACTTCCCCGTTGTTTGTCTGCTTCCATATAGAACTGGTTTATAACGTTACAACTATCACTAATTAAATGATATTGCCAAAGTTATAAAACTATTCCGAAGAAAGTGAACGAACGTTTTCTTTTTATCTTTTTTTTGCAGAGAAAGTCAGATTTGCAAGGAATATGTGCCGGGTGGCACTGCCTAACATTTCAGTAAGGAGTAAACGGCATGCAGATGTTTGGCAAGCCGCCCGGTGTCCAATCCGCCGAGAAAGGACATTTCAAAAGACAACCCCATGTAAACCTGCCGGAACATGACTACCGCATCTTCTACATCCACATCCTTTCTCAACTCTCCGCTATCTATCGCACGTTGTATGGCAGTACGCCAATAAGCGTAATCACCCTCTGCAAGGTTACGGAGCTTCTCTTTTGCGTCAGGGTCGTATTGGAGCAGTTGAAACAGGAAATGAAAATATTGGGCGTGATATGTGAATTTTCCTTGCTCCAACTTGTCTTTATCCGCACCTATCAGATTGCCCAGCATATCCATCGTCCGTTGCACGCCACGTACATATTCGTCTATAAATTCGGCAAACGTGCCGTTCGTTTCAGTGAATTTGTTTCGTGGGTTTTGCGCACTGAACCAAAACTTATCCACTACGGCAATGAATAGTTCCTGTTTGTTCTTGTAGTATTTGAATATTCCGGCTTTCGACATTCCGAGCATCTTTCCAAGTTCCGCAAAACTGGCTTTCTCATAGTTCACGGACATAAACAGCTTGAACGCAGCTATCAGCAATTCATCACGGGTAATTTTCATTGTATGGTAGTCTTTTATATTTTCCAATCCCGAAAATAATATTTTATTCCCATACAAGCCACATTGTAGGTAATAGATTAACAAAAATAAATCAGCGAACGCCTAAGTAAATCGGAACGAAATTGGTTTAGGACAAGATAAATTTTAGGTGCAAGGTGCAAGCATATATTTATATATATAGCTTGCACCTTGCACCTAAGTTGAAATATTAATAATCAAAGATTTGCATAATTCAAAACGAATGTGTACTTTTGAACCCAAGATACATGGAGACAGACATCCGCCAAAAGCGGACAGAAACATATAAAAAAGTCAGTGTCCAAATCGTACCCCCTCAAAGGGATAACGATAGTTAAAATATTGATATTTAGGACAGTGAACCGCATGGGTTAAAGACCCAGGCGGATCACTGAAAAGCTGGACAAAACCAGACAACGAAAAGACAACTCCTACAATATCAATATATTGTAGGAGTTGCCTTTTGTATAGTGTCCGTGACCTAAGATCTAAAAAGGCCACAAAAAGACACACTTTCGTGACCAATTCGTGACCTAAAACCAACACAAAAGAGTAACCATTATATCCAATAATAAAATTAAGCCTCACCAGATGGGAACGATTACTTCAGCTTCAAAGAGTATCAGAAAGTATAATATACTCCCATTCTAGCCCTCCAGCATGCTTATGTTTAGGATCATTTTTACAACACAAACAAATTGCCGAGTTACTTATATTATATTTTTCAGCAGCTTCTCTAAATGTATTAAAAATCTCTCCTGTAGTGATACATCTTATTTTCCTGCTTCTTTGTCGTATCGTATTCTTCAATTTGCAACTTTTACAGCCACTTCCCCGCAATAAATTTCCCGGATATGCCTGCCAAGTCTTACCACATGCACTACATTGTACCATTATAGGTTTATGCCTACTTACATAGGTTCCTATAATTTTAATTGTAGGTAACAGCTTTGCGATTTCCTTAACAAAATCATCATGGGTCCTCCGTGCTTTATTGACACATTTCGGACAGCCGGTTCTATTATGTTTCGCTACAAGATGATAGGGTTGGGTAGACCATATATAGCCACATACTTTACATTTTATTCTTATAGAAGTGTCAATATTGATATATTCTGCCAGAGGGATAATATCGGGCTGTAATGAACTTAATCTTTCAACAAAGTCATTATGTGTCATTTTTAAAGTACCAGCACATTTAGGGCATCCCGAACCTAAACGTAAAGAAGACGGTCTCACATGCCATTCATGATTACAGACTTTACATTGCGCTTTAATTCTATTATTAGCTCCTACAAAATCACCAATAATTTTAATTTTATCATTTATTTTAGACAGTTCTTCTCTAAATTCCTCAGTGCTCATTCGCCTTGAATCAATTTGAGCATTCTTCTTAATTTTTTCCCACTCACTTGTACCAAGCTCCGAATATAAGCCGAATTCGGAGAGGACCTTTTTTGTTATTTCAATCAGTTTATCTATATTCCGGCGAGAGACAAGATCGCAAGGTGTCACTAGACAATTATCAAAAGGAACTGTTACATCATCATAGTGGTCGTATATAGTTATGAGTTTGATGCCTTTATCTTTGCACAATAGATGCTTTTCCCAGTCTTTCGCTACCATATTTTTATGCCAGTGCCACGAACCGGGCTCTACGGCTACCTTTAAATCAAGCACATATATGTCTAATTCAACTCCTATCACCGTTTTCTCTCTTGACATGACTTTAGATTCGCCCAGAATATGAGCAAATGAGTGATATATGAATTGTTCTAAAAAGGAAGTGCAGGACCTGTGACAGTTAGGACAGCCACGTTGGTTCAGAACATCATGAGGTCTTATTTGATACTCATATCCGCAGGCATTACAATGAAGCGACATAAGTGTATGACTATTTATATACGTTGCGCCTTCGCTGACAACAAGATTCGGGTCGATTTTATGGAGACGTTCCAAAAATATCTCCATCGTCAAGCGCTGAGACGCTCCTTTCTGGGATCGTCCACATTCCGGACATCCCCTGCCACTAAGAACATGTGCAGGAGTGATATCACACTCATGTCCACATTTCAAGAATCTGAATTTAGTTTTTTCAAGTGCCTTCGCATACCGACCAGTTATGATAACGTCATCTCTCTGGGATTTTAAGTCTTTCACAAATTCTGAATGAGATTTCAGTTTGACTCCGGCACACTTGGGACAGCCATGACCGTGCAATAGACTTCCTGCCCTTGGTGACCATTCACAACCACATTTGTCGCATCTTACAGCAATTTTAGAGTTGTAATCCTTGTATATTCCCAAGACAGTAACTTTTAAATTCTTTGCTTTCAATTCATGACAGAAGTCTATATGAGTTTTTTTCTTTGCCATATGACTAAAACCGATCAAGTTATAAACTAAATGATATTCATCAAGCCGGTAATTATCTCAACCTGAATTTTACCATCTTTCTTGCAGCACATTTCTCAGTCAATTCTTCTATAGTCTGAGTTGCATATTGTTCTGATAGCCCTATTTCAGCTGCCAACGTAATGACGTCAGTAAGTGCAAGTTCTCCTTTTCCATTAATAGTCGTGGTATGGTAACCATTAAAACCGTTACTTAGCAAAAGGTCATAAGCCAGCGAAAGTTTCCATGATCCTTTACCCCATTGGAAAAATAAGTTTTGGCATAATCATCCCTATTTGAAATCAATACATTGAAGTGATAATATATCATCATTTACTTCATTTTTCCCAAAATCTTAGGAAACTGCCAAAAGAACAACAGCGTACAGCAAATTGCAGCCGTAACATCAGATATAGCCTCAGCCGCATATACTCCGGTCACTCCCATATAATGCGGCAGTATCAGTGCTAACGGAATCAACAGAATGGCCTTGCGGAGCAAAGCGATAAAGATGGATATCTTAGCCTGCCCCAATGCAACAAACATATTCTGACAGGCACGTTGCAAACCGAATATGGTCATACCACCCAGAAAGACAGGCATAGTCCAACGAACCGTTTCTATCAACCTTTCATCACTTGTAAAAGCAGATGCAACCGTTGAAGGGAACAGGATCATAAGCAGCATCAGAATCAGATTAAAAGAGAACATCGTGATCAGTGCAATACGGAAACAGTCCTTCACACGCTGCTTATCACCATGGCCATAATTGTAACTTACAATCGGAATAAAGCCTTGCGCAAACCCCGTCAGCGGCACACTGGCAAACTGCATCGAAGTCTGTAATATCGTCAACGCACTGACGTAAATATCTCCAAAATCTTTCAAGCTACTATTCAGCACAAAGCCCACCAAACTCTCTGTACTGGCCATAATGAACGGAGATACTCCCAGCCCCAGCATCGCAATAACAATCCCCCGGTTTAACTTCATATAGCGCCTCTCCAAAGGCAGAGAAGCCTTCCGGGAGAACAGGAAAGACAGTACCCATGCGGCACTGCAAGCCTGAGAAATCACCGTAGCCAAAGCAGCACCTTTCACCCCCATATCAAACCAGAAGATAAATATAGGATCAAGAATGATATTTAATAAAGCTCCGATTAAGACAGAGCACATGGCAATGGCAGGACGCCCCTGCGCATTGATAAAGGAATTCAGCCCGGTGGAAATCTCCACAAAAACAGTTCCCAGCAAATAAATGGAAAGGTAATCGACCGCATAGCCCAATGTATGTTCCGAAGCGCCTGTAAAGAGCAGGATAGGCTCCATGAAGGTATAGGCAATGAAGGAAGTAATTAAAGTAAATAGAATCAGCAAGGTAAAACCATTCCCCAATATCTTTCCGGCACACTGGCGGTCACCTTGCCCGAGGGCTATGGCAGCCAGTGGCGCACCACCTCCACCTACAATTGCTGAAAAAGAAGAAATCAATACCACGAGAGAAATTGTTACCCCTACGCCTGCCAATGCATCCGTCCCAATACCCGGTATATGTCCGATATAGATACGGTCGACAATGCTATAAAGCAAATTGACGAATTGTGCTGCTACTGCCGGAAGCGCCATTTTGAAAACCAGTGGTAACATACGCTCGGTTCCCAGACGTTCTTCATATTTATTGATCATCGTGATTCTTCTTTTCTAAAAACAAGTGCAAAGGTATGAGAATTTCCACTCGCCCCAAAGGTAATGCGTGCGGCTTTTCCAAGAAACGGAAATAAATCATTTCCGTGTTTATTATTCATAAATCAAATATTCCCAGTCGAACTGTTTTCATGCTCTCATGTTCTTGTATAATATAAAAGCATAACAATGAATATAGATTCTCTTTTTGATCTAAGCGGAAAAGTAGCCATAGTGACCGGTGGTGGAGATGGCATTGGAAAAGGAAGTTGCGAAACACTCGCGCACTTCGGAGCTTCCATAGTGGTAAGTGATCTGGTACTTGAAAAAGCCCAGGCTGTTGCAAATGAAATCGTTAAGAATGGAGGTAAAGCGATTGCTGTAGCCTGCAATGTGCTTAATGACGCAGACTTAGTAAACCTGGTTGATAAAGCTGTCGCAGAGTATGAAACGGTCAATATCCTGGTCAACAATGCCGGTGGAGGAGGTGGCGGACGGGAGAATCCCTTCCAGATAGACATTGCTTACTTCAAGAGGGTATTCAACCTCAATCTATTCAGTGCATGGCGTTTATGCCAGCTTGTTGTACCTCACATGGCTGAATCGGGTTATGGAAGCATCATCAATATCACATCGATGGGCAGTATTAATAAAAGTCCGAATATGAGTGCTTATGCCTCTTCCAAAGCAGCCCTGAACCACATGGCAGGTAATCTTGCATTCGACTTCGGTCCGATGGGAATACGTATCAACAACGTAGGTCCCGGAGCTACCAGAACCCACGCCTTATCTACAGTGCTGACTCCCGAAATAGAAGCAAAGATGCTGGAACATACTCCCATAAAACGTCTGGGCGAGGTGAGTGACATTACCGGAGCAGTACTCTATTTTGCCGCACCCGTCTCGCAATGGGTTAGCGGACAAACGCTGTTTGTAAACGGAGGGGGTATTCAGACACTCGATTGATATTTACAGATAATTCAAATCATAATTGGACATATAAAACAATGCAGCTATTCTACTAAAAGAATACTGCACTGCCTAAATAGAAATTAGCGATCCGATTTAAGTTTCTTCACCTCCTCCACGAGTTTTGAAAAGGATCTATCCCTTTTACGCTTTTCATGTTCAGAAGTGGAGAAATGCCACACTTCCCGTCGAAGTTTCTGATAACTCTCATAAACCTTACGGTCCAATATACCACTACTTACCGCTTCTAAAACGGCACATCCGGGTTCGCTGATGTGCTTGCAATCCTTGAAACGACACGATACAGCATAATCGGAAATCTCCAACACCTCTGCAAGAGAATCGGTATCATCAATGGCCAAACCAAATTCCCGGACACCCGGAGTATCGATTAATACCCCTGAACCGTCCATCAATACCATCTCCCGACGAGTGGAAGTATGTCTTCCTTTTCCCGTGGACAGACTGATATCAGACGTTAACAACACCGATTTCCCGCAAAGCGCATTCACCAGAGAACTTTTCCCTACGCCAGAAGAGCCGACAAACACAACCGTTTCGCCTGCCGATATAGACTCCCGCAATTGGAAAATCGTCTGAGGTTGATGAATACTTGTAAAAAACACCGGTATCTGACGGGCAATGTGCCTGATCTGTTCTTCGACTTTCTGCCTATCAAACCCTAAATCAGCCTTGTTAAACACCAATACAGGACTGATATTCTCTTCCTGCACCTGAACCATGAAACGCTCGGCTCTGCGAACATTGAAATTATCATCAAGACTTTGCACGATAAATGCCTTGTCGACATACGAGGCAATGGCCTGTTTATCGGCAACCGTTCCGTTTTTCTTGCGATATAGCGTCCGTTCGCGAGGCAGTATATCCACTATAATCCCTTTATGTTCGTCGAATGGTTGAAAAAGTACCCAATCACCGGTACAAGGGAGTTCAAAGTCTGATTTTCCATACATCATATTCCCCGTCAGTTCACACTGAAACAGACCGTTTTCTGAAACAACCTCGTAACATGTACGGTGTACGATGGATATACGTCCATGTGTAAGGGAATTGTATGCAGACTCTTGTTTTAGTTGGTGTAACTTGTCATTCCAACCGTAATTATTCAAATAAATCATTGTTCTATCTTTTTTGCGATGAAAAATGTATAACCGTAGAATGCTTTATACTTGCTGTACAGTTCTTCTTCATCAAACTGAAGCGAACTGAATTCTTCAGCAATCTTATTTCCCGCATATTTATGAAGGAAGATTTTCTGAGCTTCAATCTTTGCAGCAAAGTAATGCTCTGTCCAGCAATTTTCCGGCAAAATAAATGTAGCGACGGGAAGATAACCAGCTTTGTGTATCTTGGCTATCTGATTGGGAATCGTATCTATTTCAGGATACGCATTCACCCAGAAGTCATTGATTTCCGCAGGACGCTCGTCAGTAAACCACGAACTTTCAGAAACGGCAATATATCCTCCCGGCTTCAAATATCTACGCCACTCATTCAATCCCCGTTCAAAACCAATATTATAAATGGCTCCTTCCGACCAGATCAGGTCTAATTCCTCACTCTGAAAAGGAAGGTTATCCATAGAACCGACAATGCCTTTCACTCTGTCCTGCAAACCTGATTGCTTTGCATTGCGATTGAAGATATCAATAAAGTCGGGAAAAAGGTCAAGTCCGGTAATCTGTCCGGTAATATGCCCGGCCAATACCATTGTCTGTCCTCCTGTTCCGCAACCGATGTCGGCGATAAGGGACTTGTCGGTAAGGCTATCTATAAAGCTCAGCGCTTTCAGTGTTACGTCAGGACTTCCGGGCCCTTGGCGTTCCATATTGGAGAAGAAGTCACAGATTAATTGAAGTTCGAAATCGTGAATTGTTTTATTTTCGTTACTCATTTTCTTAATGTATTTTGCATACACGGAAAGCATAACAATGCCTTCATCATTGTACGCAGATTAAACTTGAATTATAATAATAGAAAACTACTCTCGAAAGGAGTTATCCGAGAGTAAACGAAAGGACAATCTGTATCAAAAACACAGATTGTTTATTAAACCAAATCCGATTTGAATGTCTTTGTCATGGTGCAAAGATAAATAATATTTTGATTTACAACAAATTTCGTGTATTCTTTTCACCCCTTCTTCACATAAACCCTGTGTGCTCCACGTCCGGCAGTATCAATGCCGGAATCCGGGAGGGCCGCCCATTCTTTCAGTTCATTCGTAGCAGTGGTGCGCAACAACCCGGTCAATTGCTGATATTCGCTGACAGTAAGAAAAGAATGTGACTCCAGATACTTTACCGCCAGTGCCAAACGCTGCTCCGGAGCATACTTTTGCGAAGAACGACGGGTTTTCCAAGGCGCCCGCTCCAACAGGCAGCGACCGTTGATGCGATACACCAAACTCATATCTACACGGAAATTGACTTTGCCTACCACGATGCTCTGTGCATTGCGATGCTTCGCTTTTTCTCCCGCTTCTTCCCGCTCCTTGCCTGTGCGCAGCATCAAAGCCGGAGTGAAAGTTCCGATGTCATCCAGTTTAACGGAGCGTCCCTCTGCCATCTGATGCGACATTTCGATGGCAAGTTGCTTCACAATTCCTATTATATCACCCACATTGAAGCCGCTGCTTTCCGACAGGTTGCGTGCCAGTTGTTCTGTTGAAACCTGGTCTATCATTGCAAAGCGTGGATAGAGAACGCGCTCGCCCGTCTTGTGAATGTCGGGCATTTCTTCCATTACATAGTATGCCATATCTTTTGTTTATCAGACATTAATGAAAAAGTTGTTCGCCATTAAAAGAAAAGCTGCTTTACATTGGGAGAAAAGTTGCTTTACTTATACTGCAAACTTTAGTCAGAAGTTACGGTTTTATAATCAGAACTTTCGGTTATACAATCAGAAGGTATGGTTTTACAATCAGAAGTTTCGGTTATAGTTTTCTCTACGGCAAAGGTAACTTTTACTTTAATGTAAAGCAAGTTTTTGACAGGGATAAAGGAAGTTTTTAGCGAACCTGCCATGCAAGCGGCATTTGACGGATATATAATGAATTCGGCCGATGAAGTTGAAGGAATGATTGAAAAGATAGCAATTTCGGACAACTTTTTATAAAAAAATCATAGGGCATGAATATGCTTATACATTTCTCCCCTATAGCTTTTCACAGTATAGGGGGCCCTATTGTTTTAAGTTCGTCGTAGTCAAGACTCATTTCGTCATAAGCAACATGAAGTTTGTCTAATAACTCTTTATTGAAGGATATTTCGATTTACCTTTACCTCCGTAACCAGGTACTTTCAGACAAATTAAGTAGACTAAATTAAACTAAGTGATAGTATTTTTATTTTCCGAACCTCCATCACCAAGGAGTAAGACATAACAAGAATTGGGATACTGTTTACACAATATCCTCAGATTCATAAACGGAATGTAGACTTTGAAGATTGGGAAAAGGTATTAAGGATAGAATGCCAGGGAATCACTCCGGCTGATGTTTCGGATATGCTACAGACCATCAATATTCACGCAACAGAGTTAGAGTGAAATTGATAAGAATGGTATCATAGGTGTCGGATATAATCACAAAATATTCCCTAATCATTCATTATGGAAAAAGGAGAGTTCTACCAGATTACAACAATTATATGTAAGATGCCAGTTCGGGGTTCAATACATAGTTCTGATAGATCACGGCACTTCATTTCCGCTCCATTAAAATCTATGTTCGTTCTTTGAAACATTTGAAATATAACCAGTTAAAATTCAGACATACAGCTAGGCAAGGAAAGAAAAAGCAAAAATTAAGAGATCTGTAATAATAATATATAAAGAAAAGATTTACCTTTGCTCCCCCTAAAAAAGAAAGCCAAAACTAAGAAATAATTTAGTGTTTATGAATACAAAAGTCAAAGGATATATATTGGGAGCCGTTGCTGCCGCCACTTATGGTATGAATCCCCTCTTTACCCTTCCGCTATATAGGGAAGGTATGAATCCGGATTCCGTTCTTTTCTTCAGATATCTGTTCGCCATTCCCATCTTGGGGATTATGCTCAAAGCGAGAGGCAGAAGTTTTAGTCTGAAACGGAAAGAAATATTGCCATTAGTCATACTGGGATGGTTGGTCGCCATATCTTCTCTTACCCTATTTCAAAGCTATAACTATATGGAAGCCGGTATTGCCTCAACGATACTGTTTGTCTATCCGATTTTGGTAGCACTGATTATGGCTGTCGCCTTCAAAGAGAAAGTCACATTACAAACAGTCCTATGTATCTTTCTGGCTTTAAGCGGTATAGGGTTACTTTATAAAGGAGGTGACGGTACAACCCTCAGTCTGGTTGGCGTTGGGTTAGTCATGGCATCAGCCCTCTCCTACGCTATCTATATTGTGGGGGTAAACCGGCCGATATTAAAAGACGTGGCAACACTTAAAGTCACTTTTTATGTATTGCTTTTCGGCCTGTCGCTCTTTTTAGTCCGTGTAGATTTCGGGCAAAGCCTGCACGTTGTCGATAAATGGTATTTATGGGGGAATCTGATTGCATTAGCTATCTTCCCTACAGCTATATCCTTTCTCTGTACGACGCAAGCCGTGCAATATATAGGTTCCACTCCTACAGCTATCCTTGGAGCTTTGGAACCTGTTACGGCTGTATTCTTCGGAGTAACGATCTTCGGGGAAAGCCTGACACCGAGATTGTGTTGCGGAATTGTATTGATTATCCTGGCTGTGACGTTTATTATAGCCGGAAGCAATATTACGACACATTTGGTACGGTTCAGGAAATTGTTCCCACGATTACCTTTGAAGCACACTCCCAAATAGACAAGATAAGCTATCTGTTAAAGTGAGTTGCTATTTATCTTTACCGACAGGCTCCTGAAAGAAGTTCAAGCAATTGCTTCCGTTTTACCGGTTTGGGCAAGAAAGCATTACATCCGGCATCCATAGCACTGGCACGGTCAGCATCAAAAGCATTGGCTGTAAGTGCTACAATCGGGATGTCACTATTGAACTCCCGAATTTTCCGAGTCGCTACCAAACCGTCCATGACAGGCATTTTCAAATCCATAAGCACGAAATCAAACCTCCCATTACGAATCTCCTCAACAGCCTCTACACCATTGGTCACCCGTAACAAGTCGTAATCCTTAAGAATATTCCGCACTAACAAAAAATTGCTGTCGTTATCTTCGGCCACCAATATTTTGAGTTTCCTGTCATTGCTTTCACTAAACACCGGACAACGGTTTGAAAGAGATGTTTCCGGACAACCGACATCTCCATGCTGAAAGATTTCACATGGAATCCATGCCCAAAAGGTTGATCCAATCCCCTGCTCAGAAATGAATCCGATCTCTCCATCCGCAGCTTCCACAATTGCCCGGGAAATAGCCAATCCAAGTCCTGTACCTTGAACAAATTCATTTAGCTTCTGAAAGCGACCGAAAACCCTATTCTGTAAATCTTTAGGGATACCTGCCCCTGTATCCTCTACATAAAACCGGATTCCTTCATTTTCAACAGAGTATCCCATTCTGATATATCCTGATCTGGTATATTTTATCGCATTGGTCAGGAAATTCATCCATACTTGCTTAAGCCGGTTACTGTCGAGAAAGATCCAACATTCAGGACAAGGATTATCTTGAACCAACTCCACATCAACATTCAGAATCTTCGACCGCATCATCACATAGAGTTCATTGCACAGTTGCGTCAGGTTAAACCGTTCCCGTTTCCGATCAATAATTCCCGACTCAATCTTCGAAAGATCCAGAATGTCATTGATAAGTCGTAGTAACAAGTCATTGTTGGACTCGATGATATGCCAATACTCCTTCTTTTCATCCGGGTCGTCACTATCGACCAACAATTCGGAGAATCCTACAATAGCATTCAATGGTGTACGTATTTCATGACTCATATTGGCCAGGAATGCCGATTTCAGCCGGTCGGAGAGTTCGGCCTTATCCTTCAGCTCCTTCAGTTCCTGAGCCATTTTTTCCCACTTCGTATTGTTGAAAGCGATACCGGTATAGCGAATGACATTTCCCTTCTTATCGCGTTCAGACGGAAGCCCGGTAACAATCAGTGTCTGCCAATCCTGATCCCATTTGGTACGGGAGCGATACTGAAGTGAGAATTCCTTATACTGCCCGACAGACATGCCGATCATATTTTCACGAACACGTTCCGTATCCTCAGGATGAGCAGCATTCAAATAATCCTCGGGCATAATTGCTCTTTCGGGATTAAAATCATTCACCGGATCATTGAATGACCGATATTGCCGGGTCTTCACATCGTAATCCCAATAGGACATACCAACAGTTTTGAAAGTCAGTTCCATCTTGTAGTTCCGTTCTTTAAGCTCTTCGTTCAACTGGTGGAGTTTGGAAATATTCTGTCTAAATCCGGTATAACGGATAACCTCTCCTGCCTCTCCGGATTCGAAAGGAACACCCGTAATATTGCAATATTGCCATGTATCATCATACCTGGTCTGAATGCGGCAGGTAAGATTTATATTCATATTCCGCCCCAACAGCATAGATTGCAATGCATCATTGACCAAAGACCTATCTTCGGGATGAATCACATTCAAGTACTCTTCCAAGGATACCAACTTATCAGAAGCATAATCGTTCACCGGGTCATTGTAAGATTCGAATTTTTGCGTCTGTACATTGAAATCCCAATGAACTATATCATTAACCTTCATGGCCAATTCACGTTTAGTCAAAAGATCTTGTGTCTTTTTTGCCATCCGGATCTTTTCAGTTACATCCAGCAAGGTGCCTACGATCTGCAATTTGCCAAAATGCTCGGTCGAAAGCCGCATACGACTTTCATAATGCCGGAATTCTCCTTCCTGCTCATTAAAAACACGTACTGTGAGCTGTCCCTGCCGGACTTCTTTGTTTATCAGCCGGGAAAAGAGTTCCCTCAAGGGAGCGCAGTCCTGCGGATGAAGCGTCAGTAACAATTGCTCCAAGGACATACCACTTTTGAAAACAGAATTTCCATGCAATACCCCGAACTCCATTTTGTACACGTCGTATACCCATGAAGACATATTCGCAGCCTCCATCGCCATCTCCAGATTTTTCTTGCTTTCTTCAGTCCGATACTCCGCCTCTTTGGTAGAAGTCACATCATTGGTGAGCAATATATGGCCTACGATAGTTCCCTTCTTATTGGTTATCGGAACAATCTTGACCTCATAGATAATGGTATTTTTATTGGAAGTACGGAAATACTCTTTATTCACCCGGTCGAAATCATACTCAAATTCAAGCACAATGTCTTCCCCGGATTGAATCTTCGCTAAAAGCACCTCGTTCACATAAGGACTTTTAAACAAATTGACTTTGTTTATTACCGCATCAAGTTCAACACCATACATAAGTCGTGCCCGCTCGTTTAAACAACGGAGTATGCCTGACGCATCGTAAATTTCCACACCCATCGGCAGACGGGCAAACACGCTATCTGTCAAGAAAATCTGTTCATGTAACAATGCCAACATCTCTTTTTCAAAAGATGTACTATCTCCATTGCAAGTTTGTGCTTCCAGTCGTTCCATTTATCAAGTTTTGTAGTTAGCGAATAATATGAATTGTACGCCGGTATTCTGTCGGAGACATACCCGTATGCCGGCGAAAAAAGCGACTTAGCGACGATTGGTTTGAAAAGCCCGTCTGCCGCACAATATCTTTTATCTCAAGATTAGCGTCCCGAAGCAATGCCTTCACCTCAAGTACAACATGACTTGCAAGTAACTCGCGGGCTGACTGGCCATTTACCTCCTGAATAACTCGGGTCAGATATTGAGGAGTTATGCACAGCTTATCCGCATAAAATGCCATTTCTTTATGTTGCTTATAGTGTTCATAGACCAGCATTGCAAACCGGAAAGCAATGTTCTCCTTATTAGAATTCAAGGGAACAGGTACTCCCTCCCGGCTTACGGTCTTGCGAAAATGAACATAGAAATCCCAATAAAAGATACGCAACAAGTGTAATATGGTTTCCCGCCGGAAAGCGGGATCGCCAGAACTGTTCCGAAAATCAATTACACGGCAGAAACTAAGAAATCTCTGAACTTCACCCCGAGTCAACCGAAACTGGAAATTCTTCCGCATATAAAAGAAAAAATCAGGAGTGATCTTCCCCAAGCTACTCATGGTGTCCAAGAACATCGTCTTATCTATTTTGAAAAAAGTCATGGAGAAATCGGGACTTACCTCACAGATTGATACTGACTGTAGCGGCAAAACTGTCACCAGGTCGTTTTTGGATATTCGGCGGCTGGTTGAAAAAACCTCTATTACAGCCGTTCCACCTGTGCAAACCCCACCAAATCCTTCTGCCAAATACGCTTCATGTTCATCTGCAGGAAGAGCAGAGAGATCGGTATATATATAAGAATTGCCATCCATCTAAAATGTCGTGGTTAAAATGAATAACAAAGATACTAATTTATCCTCAACCAAATTTCAGGATGCAAAATATAGAACGCGAATAGCAAATTTCGGTGCCAGCAAAAAATATCTTCCGAATCTACATTTTGACCATAGAGTTAGAGGATTTACGAAAAAAGAACTATATTTGTTCTGAATTCTAAAAGCAAATATTTTGGGCACAATTCTTAAATTTGTTATTGCTTAATATTAGCCTCACAAACCACAGGCTAATTTCTTTCGTTTGAATAATTCTTATTCAGACAGGTTTTTCATTTTATCATTTTTAGTATTAACTACATTGCCTCTGCAAGGCAATTGTAATTTGCAATTCAGACTTTTAGCAGGTTTCGCAGCAACCGCCTGAAAGTTATGGATGCGCTGAATGCGAATGGAGAATTTCGTAAAGAACATTAAGCAAGATATAGAAGTAGAAATCAAAAGAATTGAGCAACAAGATATTGATATCCTTGATAAGATAAAGCAAATAGTCGGCTTCATACAGACTTCACTCGCCCGACTAAAAGCAACCGTTGCGGATTATCAGTTTATCAATTCCGAGGAGGAAATTCTTTTCTTTAAAGTCCGGAAACCACAAATATCCGGTCTACTGATATTTTATATCCGTCTGTATCAGATTGAAAAGAACCGGATTGGGAAATCACCGTCAGCTCAATATAAATATTTGAAGGAAGAATACGAAAGTCTGAAGAACGTCTCTTCAGACAAGAATTTCTATAACTATTATCAATCCGGTAAAACCGACTCAGATCATCTGTATTTCATGAGAAAGCATTATGATATCCTTGCGGATGTTCACTGTCACTCGTTGGACAGAGATACTTCTTTTTCCACTTTGCATGATTCCAGCGTAGCAGAAATCTTAGCAAATAAGCAACTCACCCATTATCTCTCCACAGAGATTGATGCATTATCGGAAAAACTGCATCTTAAGTTCACCTCCATCATAGAAAGTAAACTATTACAATGGACTGAAAGTAAAGTTTCATTAGTAGAATTCATTTATGCACTATATGCCGGAAAGTGCTTTAATAATGGTAACACGAACCTGAAAGACATTGCTTTCTGCTGTGAAGCTCTTTTTGATATTGAGATTGGTGATTTCTACCGGATATTTCTTGAAATCAGGAACAGGAAGAAGAGTAGGACACAATTTCTGGATAAACTGAAAGAGAAAATAACCCAAATGATGGACGAACTTGACAAGTAAACAAAGAATATTTCACAGCGTCTTGTGACATCTTGTGAATTATGCAAATAGCTAATATCCAACTTTGCAAAAAAATAGCTTAACCCGCAAAGAAAGATAATAGCTTATTTATGGAGACAACAATTACATGGGAAGTAAAGGCGAAGAATCCCCCTTTATTAATTAAGAAGTGCAGTCACTGCGATAGTAACCGATTTTATTGTAGCGACAAGTTCAGGATGAATGCTCAAAAGAAAAATATAGATGTATGGTTGATTTACAGATGCGTGAAGTGCGACAACACCTGTAACCTCACTTTGTTATCACGTAGTAAACCGGATTTGATTGACAAAACATTATTCCATAGCTTTTCAATGAATGATAAAGATACGGCCTGGAAGTATGCTTTTTCTACAGAAATGGAGAAAAAGAATAGCCTGAGACTGGATTATGGTAGCGTAGAATATGTAGTCGTTCCTGATACCTCATTTGAAGATTTGCTGAATCTATCCAATGAGGTTATCAAAATCCACATCAAGTGCGAGTTTGAGTTTGATCTCAAATTATCATCATTAATCAGAAGATGCTTCTCACTCTCTGCCAATCAGGTGAAACGTATGTTCGAAGATGGTATAATTATCATTTCAGGCAACAAACCACCCCAAAAACATAAGGTGAAAGATGGAGATATGATTCTGATACAAAAAGAAGAATTAGATAAGTCTGTCAACCGTTCCCTCCATGATATAGGGTAAGGACCGACGTATTTTCTCAACAGGCCAGTTCCACCATTGTATCTGTTGCAGCTTAGCGATTGTCTCTTCCTCAAATCGCATCCGTATTTTCCTGGCAGGTGTTCCTCCTACTATGGTGTAGGGAGGAACATCTTTAGTTACCACTGCCCGGGCTGCGATGACGGCTCCATCTCCTATATGCACTCCTGCCATAATAACAGCTTCATAACCTATCCAGACGTCATTACCTATAATGATATCCCCTTTATTATCCCATGCTGAGGCTACATTTTTCTTATTCAATCCCCATTCTTCAAAAAACAAGGGGAATGTGTAGTTGGACAAGGATTTCAATGTATGATTGGCACTGTTAAAAAGAAACTTTACCCCACAGGCAATGGAACAGAACTTTCCGATAATCAAGCGGTCTTGATTGATAGGATAATGATAGAGAACATTATTCTTCTCAAATTGGGTCGGGTCATTTACAAAATCATTGTATATGGTATAATCACCAACTATAATATTCGGATTGTTGATAATGGTATTCAGATAAATAGTCTGATAATCATTGGTACGTGGAAATGTTTTCGTATTCATTGTAATTACTTCTTTTTGTATGTTTAGTATTTTAATATCTTATGACGGAAACGGTCACAATTAAGTTGGGCAACAGACTTAGCTATTGCCCTATCATACTAAACGAAGCTATTTACAAAGTTGCCATTTCATGATGATTAAAGACTATGGTTTATATCGCACAACAAAGATACAATCTTTTCAATTCATGCCACCTATATCTCATGTTTTATAGCATTAAATGCCGTATCTTACCATCTCTAACCAACAATATACTTACCAAACTTAAACAAGGATATAAGTTTAGCTATAATATAGCATACGACATAAGTGATTATAGCCGTAGCAAATATAGCCAATGGAGGAGACATTACAGGATTACATATTCCAAATACATACGGTAAAATCAGCATATGCATAAGGTACATACCATAACTCATAGCTGAAACATCGCAGATTGCCTTGTATATCCGGGTTCTCGCACAAGTTATTTTCCGTATTAGCATAAATGCACCAAAACTCATCAAGACCGGTGCAATGGATGTGGTCTGCCAACTTAACTCTAACTGCTTTACCTCTTCCACTGTAAACGAACGTGTATAGAATGACCCTATACAGAATAAATATCCGACTAAGAAGCAAGGCATAGCTATATATAACGTCTTTTTAGTAGACCAGTCCAAATATTTACGGATGTAATGAGCCATCACTACATATCCCACATAACCAGATACGTAATAAAACAAAGGATATGGATTCCACCAGCATTCCCCAAAAACATCTCCGAAAATCTCATGAGCATGCCAAGATAATGTAGTAAACAACCAGATTCCCAAAAAGACTTCTTCTTCACGACGGCTCACACGTTCCAACCACGGAGACAGTACAGGCATTATCAGATAAATGCCCAGCAGCATATATATAAACCATAAATGAGAAGCACGAGGAATAAAGTTAATAAAGATGTGGGACAAATTATTCTTCACCTCTTCATTGCTGAATTCACCCCATAATCCCGGCAATACGGCATATATTAAGAGCCATATCACAAAAGGAATTACCACACGCATGAAACGTTTACGGAAAAATGTTTTCGTATCCGTCCGCAAAGGTATCAAAAGATAAGCCGAAGCTATAAGAAATAAAGGAACAGCCGGACGTACAAAACCATTTATCAAACATACACTCCAACGTCCCAGCTCAGATGGAAAGAAAAAAGAGTAATCATTTGAATATACGCACTCCGAACTATGCACCACCATCACCATAAAGCAGGCGATAACACGTAACCAATCCAGAAAAACGATACGATCATTTTTGTAACCTTGCATAATACCTATCTCAATCTAAAGTTATTTCACTTCAAACTTCCCTTGTAATCTGATATCTTGTGAAGAACTTCCCACCATTACAGCAAACGTACCCGGCTCTACTACGAAGTGATTATCCTTATTCCACAATCCCATCTCTTGCGGGGTGAGTATGAAATCAATCACTTTTTCTTCGCCCGGTTCCAGATGGATACGTTCGAAGCCACGCAGTACTTTTACATACGTAGTAACAGAACTCATTTCGTCATGCAGATAAAGTTGAACGACTTCATCTCCGGCAACTTTTCCTGTATTCTTCACTTTACAACTCAGCTTCACACTACCTTGTACACCAATGACCGGATTCTCTATCTTTAAATCACTATAAGCAAAAGTAGTATAACTCAAACCATATCCGAAGGGATAAAGTGTACCGGTAACACGTACAAAACCTTTTGAATCAGAACCTGGTTTAAAAGGAAAAGCAAAAGGTATCTGCCCTACCGAACGAGGAAAAGTTACCGCCAGTTTCCCACCCGGATTGTAATCACCGAAAAGTACTTGTGCCACAGCATCTCCCATAAATTCTCCCGGAAACCAAGCATGTACAATACCCGGAATATAACGTTCAGCCCAGTTGATGGTGGCGGCACGTCCATCTACTAGTAGCAAGATCACAGGTTTGCCCGTTGCGTATACAGCTTGCAACAGTTTTTCCTGTCGTCCGCACAAATCCAGATTGGTACGGGAATATTCCTCACGCACCGTCTTCTCATTTCCTCCCAGTACCATGATGGCTACGTCTGATTCTTTTGCCAAGGCTACAGCCTCATCCATCATAGCCTGTTCTTCCTGATCCAATGGTACTTCGTAAAGCTCACTCTCCGGAAAATATTTATCAATAATGTCTGTTCCTTTTGCATAGCGAACCTCAGCATCAGGCAAATACTCTTTTATTCCCTGATATACCGTCTTTATCGGAGCATTAGCCGGACCATAACGGCAAATCAGATTCTGCACTTCATTCGCATTGGGACCAATCACTGCTACTTTTTTCAAATCTTTGGAGAGTGGCAGGATATTATTCTCATTCTTCAATAAAACGATAGATTCTAAAGCCGCTCTCATGGATACTGCCTGATGTTCCTTGCTATGCACCACCTTTTCAGGATGTTTTGCATCTCCTTTATAAGGATTATCAAACAGCCCCATCCCAAACTTCACCCGCAACACATCTGCTACACGGCTATCAATCGTCTGCATGGAAACCTTTCCCTCGCTGATAGCCTGCCGAAGCGGACGAATGAAGTTCTCGGGCAAAGTAAAGTTGGTACGCACATTCAATCCCGCATTTACTACCTGAGCAGCTCCATCTACAGCATCGGCAGCCACCTGATGCTTGGAATAAAGAAATTCTACCGCTTCACTGTCAGACACTACATAACCTTTGAAGCCCCATTCGTGGCGAAGTATTTCAGTAAGGAAATGATAGCTTCCGGTAATCGGTTCACCATCATAGTCATTATACGAACTCATAACTCCCAATGCTCCGGCTTCGCAGAAAGCCTTGCGGAAAGGTTCGATATAAAGAGTTCGCATCTCACGCGGTGCTACGTGTGGATCGGTACGGGTACCGGCATCACGCCCACCGACAGGGATACTATATACTGCAAAGTGTTTGGGAGTGGCAACCAGGCCTTCTTGCTGAAGTCCTTTAATCATCCGTTTTCCAAGCTCTCCCACCAGAAAAGGATCTTCTCCATAACATTCTACTACACGTCCCCAACGCGGATCTTGTGCAATATCCAGAATAGGAGAATAAATATTAGTATAACCTAATGCTTTTGCTTCTTCAGCGGTGACCTGAGCTATTTCACTGATCAGTTCCTTATTCCAGGTAGCCCCCTGTCCGCATTGGGCAGGGAACATGGTGGCCCGGTCATGGCAAAGCCCGCGAATACCTTCGTTGGTGAAATCGACAGGTATTCCCAGCCGGGTCTGCTCCACAAACCATCGCTGAATGGTCTGCCGATTTTCTACACTATTCACATAAGGGTATGATAAAGAAGAACCGAAACGTCCCAAACCATTGGCCTGTTCATCTATATTGGCTATACCGTCCTTCCAGATTTCATCTTTCCACTTCTCAGTAGGAAGAGAATCTTTCAGTACACGACCGGATCCGTACAAGGTAGCCATCTGGCAAGTTTTCTCCTCCAAGGTCATCTGCGACAGCAAGTCTTGTACTCTTGCCTCTATCGATGCCGAAGGATCTTCGTAGATATCCTTCACACCGTTCTTGTTAAAATCAATCCAGCCTTTCTTATATATACCGGGATTATTGCCCGCATACACACCCGCACAAAGCGATACAGCAATACATAAAGCGATTCTTCTTTTCATAGCATCTTTTTAGTTTTCCATTTCAAATATTAGTTCTCCTCCCTTCATCAAGTCGAAATGGGAGAATCTCGGTTCTGCCAACTTCTCACCATTCAACTTCATGGAGCGAATATACTTATTTTCCACACTATTATTCTTCGCTTGGATTATAAAATCTTTTCCATTACTCAAATGAATAGTCACTTTATCAAACATCGGACGGCCAATCTCATAAACCGGGCGGCCCGGACAGAACGAATAGAATCCCATAGCACTCAATGCATACCAAGCAGACATTTGTCCAACATCCTCGTTTCCGGAAAGCCCGTTAGGATCATTATGGTAGAGTGTACGAAGAATATGATCTACTAAAGCCTGTGTCTTGCGAGGTGCACCGGCATAATTATAAAGGTATGGAATATGATGGCTTGGTTCATTGCCATGTGCATACTGGCCAATCATCCCGGTAACATCAGCAGCAGCATTCGGATCCCCTGTCAGTTCGGAACTCGTAGTAAACAACGTATCCAAATGTGCTTCAAAAGATTTCTGTCCCCCAACCAGTTCCATCAGTCCTTCTACGTCCTGCGGCACAAACCATGCCCATTGCCATGCATTTCCCTCTACGTAATTACTGGGACGCTGCACGGATGCCGGATCAAAAGGAGTAATCCAACTGCCATCACTCAGACGTCCCCGCATCAGTTTAGTTTCCGGATCGAAATAGTTCCGATAGTTCCTGGAAAGCTCCATATATTTATCATAAAGGTCTTTACGATTATGCTCCTTCATCATCTGGGCTATCAGCCAGTCATTATAAGCAAATTCCAGTCCTTGTGAAACAGAGCCACCGACCTTATCACAAGGAATATATCCCAGTTCATTCTTATATTTAATGGATACAGGCATCAGTTTCCCATTCAGAATCTGGCGATCCATCATTGGTGTAACACCCATAGTATCATATACTGATGAACGTATGCACGCTTCCAATGCCTTCTTAACATCAAAATCGCATTGTTTTTTCATCATGGCATCAGCTATAACAGAAACGGCATGGTAACCGATCATAGTACCTGTTTCATTAGAAGCCAGTTCCCATTTAGGCAAGATGCCACCTTCATCATACTTACGAAGCAGTGAACGAATGAAAGCCTGATTCTGCTCCGGTGTAACAATAGTATAGAGAGGATGGGCTGCACGGAAAGTATCCCAAAGAGAGAACACCGTATAATTTGTATAAGAAGCATCCTGCTTAATCTCATGTCCCATTGTACGGTAACGTCCGTCTACATCGGATGCCAGGCTTGGCTGGATAAATGCATGATACAGTGAAGTGTAAAATACAGTACGGCTATCATTATCCGAAGTTTCGATATCAATCTTTCCAAGGGCTTCATTCCAGGCAGTATTTGCCTCTTTCATGACATCTTCAAAGTTCCAATTGGGGATTTCAGCCTCTACATTCAATCGGGCACCCTCTTCATCCACACTTGAAATACCTACCTTTGCCAATACGCGTCCGTCAACAGGGAGATTTTTAAAACGAATCACTGCCTTAGCGGTATTGACTGTTACAGATGTACTATCCGATTGATACTCAGTTCCCGAATACAATTTATAATCAAACGGACTGGAAAACACTGCATAGAAATATACATAGTGACGTTTAGCCCAACCGACAGTATATTTCATTCCTGCTATGGTAGAATCATTCACCACACGAATCTGGGTGACAGGGTGTTGATGACCATGAATGGTAGGTTCCATATCCACAATCAGACGGGCATCACTTACCTTAGGGTAAGTATACCGATGCAGGCCTGCACGCAAAGTAGCGGTCAGTTCCACATTGATAGAATCATCCTGCAACAGTACTTGGTAATAGCCCGGCCGGGCACTCTCTTGTTCATGCGAGAAACGAGAACGATAGCCTTCATCCGGGTTTTCTGCTGTTCCGGCAATCAGAGGTTTCTCTCCTACTACCGGCATAAAAAGTATGTCGCCATAATCTCCAATACCCGTTCCACTAAGATGGGTATGAGAGAAGCCCATGATGGAAGTATCGTCATAATAATAGCCGGAACAGGCATCCCAGCCCAAGAGACGGGTATCCGGACTTAACTGTACCATTCCATGAGGCAAAGTAGCACCGGGAAAAGTATGTCCATGTCCTCCGGTTCCTATAAATACATTTACGCTATCGGTATATTCTTTCGGAAGTTCCTTTTCTGCACAAGAAAACAATCCGATCCCCGTAGCCAGTAACAGCATGCAGAGTTTGTTCTTCATAAAATTATAAGTTTATATTTTATACGATTCTATTAGTGTATAAGATTCCAGTCAGCCTCTACTTTCATCGTTTTACCTTTTGTACGGATAATCAACGGATAGCAAGGCTTTACCGCTACATCTCCCGCTCCCGGTCCGTCTTTTACGGTCGGGTTTGCGGGTATTCCCGAGGCTTCCCCCAGCACCACTTCCATCACGTCTCCTTCAGAGACATTCAAGCGGACAGTAGCCGACGGAGTCCGACAAGTGAATCCCGGTTGATAAGGATAAGAATAAGTATTATGAATCCGTTCATGCACTTCACTGCCCGTGAGTGTTGTTGTCACCGGTTGCCCCTCTAAAACAGGTTTTTCATTGAAAAGAATCACATACTCATACAGATGAGAAGAATCGGAAGTACAAGTATATACATCTTGCAACTGAGTTCCTTTCAAATCCAGGCTACGCTTCATATCAACTCCCGGATAAGCAGTAACCGTTTCAGCTTCGGCATATCCGCCGTCAGGACGGGGTGTGAATTTCAACAGTTTGCCCACACTTCTCTTCTGATCTTTTGCATCCACTGTCACCGTATTATGCGACAGACTGCGTTTATACCATTTCAGATAATCAGGAACTCCATAACCGGAAGTTCCAAAGTCGGAAACCAGTTCATTCTTGCCATCATGAATTGTAATGGAAAGCTTGTCAGGATGTCCATGCCCGATGCCTTCGCCACCGAATTTCAGAACCACTGTGCGTGCATCACTGCGCAACAGGCAGAATCCTGATGCATCAAATGAATAACTTTGCTGAATCATTTTTTCATCTGATGCATTTATAGTCTGATTGTTCAACAGAGCCTCCGGTTCAAGGCGCTTCTTCTGTGCATAGGTCAGTTCCAACACCCGTTTCAGCAGCGGGTCATTATAACGGGCGTCAGCAATCTCGTACAGTGCCGACTGAGAAAGCAGATTAGCGCCATACCATCCGTCGCTATGTGCCGGAAAAGACAAATCGGGATAAGTACCCTTCACCGGTTCCACAAACATGTCGTGCAAGTCCCTGTCGAAAAGCCTGATTCCGCGGCACTTCACCGCATTAGCCGTGAACAGCAGGGCTTCCAACGGATAATAATGATAGTGTGGAGAACCTTCATTAATCCAGCCGTCACTGTTTTTATGCTTCTTCATCAAGAAATGGTAGCCATATATATTTTTATTGATTGCCACATCAATTATGGAATCGTTCTCCAACGCAACACCCAAAGCGACCAAACCGCTATTGTGCCACATTTGCCAATTGGCACCTGCCGGACGATGGAGCAACAGCTTTGCCGCAGGTTTCAGATAACCGTTCTCTATCGCCTTGATGTCTGCTGCGGACAAAGTAGGTTTTATTGCTGTATAAGTCATAGCCACTTTTGTCGCCCAACTCGACTCATCCAAGCTCTGTGCAAAAGCCTTTCCACTGTGCTTATCCGTAGCCTCCCTGGCAGAATTATGTTCAAACCAACCGTCATACTTGCTGGCATAATCCAGCAGCATAGTGCGGATATAATCGGCATAGACTTGTTTGTCCGTCGCCAAATAAAGATACATACACTGATAAAGATACTCCTTGTTCCGTGTGTGCACTTCATGAATCCATGCCCAGTCGTAACGGTTGTTTCCTATCCACTCTTTGTCACAAGCCGAACAATAATGTGCCAAAGGCTTATCCCAACGGAAAGTAAACAGTAAGTTATGTACCGGACAGAAGTAGTCGTGGAAATGTCCGCTTTCCTCTTTCGGCACTTCCATAGGATGTTTTCGTCTTTCTTTTATCTTCTGTTCCAGGTCTGCTATAATCTTCTTTCCCCAACGGGTTTTGGCCGATGCACGGATAGCCGCCACATCTTCCTCCGAGAAGAAGTAGAAACCTTCTGCGTTTTTCTTTGCCAAGATTGACCAGTCACCGGAATAATAAGCCTGATTCAACAAACGAAGTTTCGCCTCATCTCCCTGCCGGATAAACAGGTTCTCTAAATCCTTATATAAATAGAATTGCAACCAATAGCCACGGTTATACTTTTCGCGAGTAGTGGAGGCTTGCATCCATTTGGCATACCAAAGGGGCTCTATTCCATACTGACGCGCCACTTGCACCGCCTGATCCGCCTTTTTCCAGATGCCCTCCGACATCCGTTTACCTAACGCTACATAATCATTATAGGTAAATTTTGAAATATCAATCACCTCACAGGTGTCGTCAATACCCAGTTCCTTGAAATTTATCACAGTCTCCATCTGCATGTCACCATCCAGATCATACTCTATACGGTCGAAAAAACCATTGTTGTCACGGTCACTATAAAGTACAGTAGCAAAGCGCTTCGGGTCGCGGAAGTCCATCCACATACGATCCCATCCCTGAAAATATTCTGCATTCTGGTCGATACGCCAAACACCGGTTTCCGCTCCATAAAGATGTAGACGTCCGTCGAAACGGCTGATATAGAGCTGGGCATTTCCAGAGTTATCCATATCCCACTCACCCCGGTCACCGGCGGCATCACTCTGTTTGTTGTTGTCGATACCACCCTTATTCCATCCTACTTTAAACGGATCCTTAGGATCATAGAACTCTACACGTTCCCAACGGCTGCAATCGTCATCTTCATCATATACAAAGTTTATGCGGTTCCATTTGCCACGCTGGAAGATAAGTTCCTGTGCACTGTCATGGTCGGGATAAATCAGCTCCGTCAACTGGCGATAACGGGGATCCATAAAGAATTTATCGGCCTCCGGCATTCCACGCAGATTTTTAACAGGATGAACCTGATCCATATAATCGAATCCTTCTCCCTGGAAACCAATCGTGAAATCAAAGTCGAATTCATTTCCGGTAGTGTTATCATTATCCAGATCAACTGCCAATGAAACCCAGTCAACTCTACCCTCCACCTGGCGGTTTACGTAGCTATTGGAAGGGGCTTTCGGATCGTGGATTTTAGGAGAGTCCAACATACGAATAGCCATTTCCGTCCTGCCATCTCCATCCGGATCGTAGAATAGGAAAGGATTCTCCCAATTCAGGCGTAAGTCCTTTATATCATAGGTGGAAGTATGTATCTTCATAAAAGCAGTACGACCGCTATAATCCTCATAGAAATCGGACAAGCCACTGCGATCCCAACACTGAAGGGTAAAATTATTCCAGTTGATATAATTGAAAACATTGTCATGATCCAAATCGAGCATAATCATGTAATGCCCGTTGGGCCATACTTCCCCCGTACGTTCTTTCGGATACTCTACAACAATCTGCATATCCGCTTTCCCGTCTCCATCCGTATCCACCCAGTCGATAATCAAGTCGCCCTGACCTCCATAAATGCCATCTTTGTTGCGGTCAATCAACAGGCAATCATTCACCATATCACCTTCTAGGTCCCCTTCTTTCATATTGCCGTCATCATCCAGCCACAAAATGGGTATATCGTTGTGGGTGACAGACTTAATAGCATCCGGTTTCCCGTCTCCATTCAGGTCCAGATACTCCGGTTTATAGCTGGGTGGCGGAGGCGGCAAGCGTAGAGGCATCAGTTGGGTACGCAGATTCCAATAACTCTTCTTTGTCTCTTGTGCCCAGCTTTTCCCGGCTACTCCTACCCAAAGTAACAGAACGGCACAAGCTATTTTAAATAAATCGTTTTTGTTTTTCATGATATTTCCTTATTACCAGTTATCTGTTCTGAATGAAGATGCCGGAAGACCAGACATATTATAAAGGCAACCCTTTACATAATCCTTAAAGGCATAGCGCACCGCGACAGGTTGTTCCACTTCAGGGCTTGAGACAATAACCGTTTGCGCATCTTTACCAAAACGTGCATGGGCCGGATGAAATACTCTATCCTCACCGGCTACTTCAAAGCCATTCAAGGGTTGCCGATAAGTAGTCAGCCCTTTGCCCATTTCATCAAACGACAAGATAATCTTGTTGCCCTCCGTCTGCATAGATTTATACAACGGCCCCGTTACCGGAAAGCCTTTCTTGCCATAAGTACGTCCCAATGCCAGATAAGCAAACCGATTGCCTACCGTTTCTTTCTCCATAGGGTGGATAGTGCGGTCATCGCCAACATCCGTCAGCACAACCATACCCGAAGAAGGAATAAGATGAAGGCATTTCACTTGCGCTTCACGCAGGTAAGCCGAATTCTTGCCTTTCCCCTCTCCTTTATTATAATTGAACGGAGCAATCTGGGCATAGTAGAAGGGGAATTCCCCTATTCCCCATTGTTTGCGCCAGTCGCTCACCAATGAGGGAAACAACTGCGTATATAAATCAGGTGCATCCACATTTGCTTCCCCCTGATACCATAAACATCCCCGAATGCCATATCCAACCACAGGGCTCAACATCCCATTATAGAGAATAGAAGCATTATGCACATCCGGCAAGTCTTTGTAAGGCGCTACACCTTCTTTACTCATCCAGGCTTCCACCCGTGAACCTCCATAACTGGCATGGATAATGCCCACGGGAATACCCAATACCTGATTTAGTTTACGTGCAAAAAAGTATCCCGCAGCCGAAAACTCGGGAACTGTCTCCGATGAGGCTTCCTGCCACTCACCTTTACAATCAGTCAACGGTTCGGAGGTCATTTTGCTTCCTACTGTAAACATACGTATTCTGGGATTTCCTGAAGTCACAATCGCATCCAACGATCCCATCACTGGATCGCTGTAACGACCGCCTACACGCATATCCATATTAGACTGACCGGAACAGAGCCAGACCTCACCAATCAATACATCATTAATTCGTACCGTCTCGCCGTCACTCACCTCAATATGGTAGGGACCACCATATACCGGTGTTTCCACTTTTACTTTCCAGCTACCCGATTCATCAGTCGTTACTGTATATTTTTTGTTATTCCACGAAGTCTTTATAGTAACCTTTTGCTGTTTCCGGTCACTGTTTCCCCAAATGGCAACTGAACTTTGTTGCTGCAATACCATCCCATCCGAGAAAAAGGACGGTAATGTTATTCGTGCCTGTACCCCGCCTGCCCAGAGCAGGAAAGATACAAACAGGACTATTATAAAGCAGGATCGTTTCATAAGTTATTCTCTTACGGGCATCTTAAACGTCAGTGGAATCTCTTTCCTGAGCATGCGGGCAGCCTCACCTGTCAACCACAGATAATGGTCGGAAGGCTGTCCGTCCATATCAATAAACTTAGCCACATCACTAATCGGATGGTCTCCCGTACATTTAAATATGGCAGTTCCCTCATCCACTTCATCAAACATGGCCACATAAATCATCTCGGCGCCCGCCAACATTGCAGTAGAAAGCTGTTGCCAATAGAAGCGTCCTCCCTGACGGGGAATACTGCCAACAGGCTTCACGTCATCCGGGAATTCCAGTTTACTAAGATTGTGCCAACTGAATCCGGGAGTTACGGCAGGAACATAATCTACGCCATTCTCCTTACACCAACGGATATCTTCAATCACCAAGTCACGGAAGCGGTCCATGTCGTTATGCAACAAAGGAGAAAAACGCTGGACAGTCCATGGCAGAACTATATCCGCTTTCTTAATCACTGTATGCAGATAGGGATCATTGATACAATCAGCCTCCAGATTACGCCAGAAAGTAGGAACACCCAACATCACCGTGCAACCACCATAAACAGGATCATTCTGCAAGAAGTCAATCAAACGGTCTAAACCGATGTTCCTGATATTATAAGGGCGGTCGGGAAAACCGACTCCCCATATAGCCACCACTGGCTTTCCATTATGATGCAGATAAGTCTTTTTTCCAGCCTGATTAGTTACCTTCTGATTGTCTACCAGTCTTTTCCAGTCTTCTATAATCAGGGAGCAATCTTCACCTGACTTTTTCAACCCGGACAAATCATACATGACAGCTATTGCACGGTCATACTTTGAAGCAGCTTCCAAGGCATTCGCTAAAATACGGTTAGGTACCGAGTTTTGCTGGTCTCCGCGGGTATAGCTAAAAAAACGTTGCACGAATACCCCATCTACACCATACTCCTTCATCCATTTGAAGTGCAGGTCGACAGTAGACTTGTCCGCTGAGCTGAATACACGTGCCTTTTTTCCATCGGCATGCCGGAAAGACGTCTCATAGGTCTTTTCATATTCACTCACATCGGGCCATGCATCAATAGTGCAATGTTTCTCATCAAATAGCTTTCCAGCCCCATAATGGCCATAGCCTTGATTGGTTCCATCCTGCGGGCCACGAAACCAACCTTGGTATCCTGCCATAATCAATCCTTTGTAACTTGGATAAGAAGTTTCCTGAGAGTGTTTGGGGCTGGCATAAGTCAACATGCTCATGCCGAGGATGCCCAAAGTAACGAATAACTTATTCTTCATAATTCACTTTAATATATCTGTTATTAAAAAAACGTTCTACCTATCTCTTTAATCAATCTGTGGGGCCATCCATCAGTAAATCATGCTCCTTTTTCTTTGTATTCCCGTTCTGCGTATCCGCTTTGTCCACCTCAATACCCATTACCTTGAACAGGGATTTCCAGAAAGCACTTGTTTCCTTCGTCCACAAGCGATAGTCGATAACGGAAAGAACCATATTTACATTTCCGAAAGCGTATGTGGCGAGGGCCGCTCCTTCCGGTTTCTTCAAGGCTTCGTACAGAACCACCTGTGCACACTTCCAGTGTTCGGGCGTGTTGTTGAACAAAGTCCAGTCCGTACGTGAGGCACTGAACACGGTGTTTCCTTTTTCTATCAGTTCTCCGGTCATGCCATGTTTCAGGATATAGCGGTCGCCGTCCATTTCACCGAAATAGAGGTCGGGGAGTTCAAAGTAGCTTCCCCAAGCGGTATTCTTATTGGTTTCGAGGGCGGATGCACGACGGTCTGTCAGCTTCACATCTTCCGGCAACCATTTACAGAAGGCATCACTCAACTTACTGCCGGAACTCAAGGCAAGCAGTATACCGCCCTTTTTCTGCCATTTCTTCAGCACGGGCTGAAGCTTCTGCAAGTCTTCCGCCGTCACGTTTTCGACATCAATAATCCAGAGATTGGCTTTTTGGGGAGTATCGATCAGGGATACACCAACTTTCGCAAGGAAATCAAGCAGTTCCGGCCGGACGGTGCCAAGCATATAGGCAGCCTTGTAGAGCGGCAGGGGCATTTCGAGCTTTGCCGGATGCTTCACTTCTTTGTAAGGTGCCCATGTGCCGCCTTTCAATGCAGCCTGCAAGGCTTTGAACATAGGCAACGGTTTGTATAGAGGAAGTTGTGGGTCGAGCCCCGGATTGAAAGTGGTGACGTAGGGCGGCACGCGCTCATACTGATAGCCCGGCTTGCCTTCTTCGTAGAGTTTTCCGGCAAAGACGCCGTCCGTCATGTCTGGCAGGCGGTTGAAGTCATGGTAGCCCAGGTTCATGTGTTCCAGTCCGAACCAGCAGACTTCCGAAGGTGAGTAATAAGAAAGGTATGGAAGGGCCATCTGCTTCACATTCTGATATACATCTATTGCCAGGGCTTCGCTGCGGCCTTCGTAAGACAAGAAAGCCCGTTCGCCGATAAAGGGGTAGAGCTGGATGGGGCGTCCGTAGTAGGTGGCGCCCGACTCGCCGACAATCAGGGGTTTATTCAGGTCCTTGGGCAGGTCTTCCAGTTTCAGGCCATGCGAGAAGTGCTTGCTCCACACGGGCAGGCGTCCGTCCATATCGCGGTCGCCGTCCAATGTGATAAAGTCACGGGTGGAATCGATTTTTTTGGCACTCAACGTCAGTTCCACTAACTTGTCATCCCAAACGGCGGCCACTTCTTTCGTCGGCTTGTTGAGCAAGGCGATGGCGAAGGTTTCATTTCCGGCACTCCAACCGATGACGGAAGGATGGTTCCGGTCGCGCAGAATCAGTCTTTTCAGATGCTCGTGCGAACGCTGCCAGGTGAGGTCTTCTTCAAAGTTCAGGCGGATGGAGCTGCCGAACAAGGCGGTTTCATCCAATACCATCAGACCCATTTCGTCTGCCAGGTCGTAGTACACCCGCGGCCAGGGCTGTGCATGTGGACGGACGGCATTGCCTCCGAAGTCCTTTATCATCTGATACCACGCATACGCAAAACGCCGCGAACAGATATAGGCACTGAAGGGATGCTGAATATCTCCGAAGCACTGTATCTTCTTGCCGTTCAACTGAAACTCATCGCCCACCAGCTTGAGCTGGCGCCAGCCGAAGCGGGTGGCTTTACAGTCGTACGTCTGCTTCTTGTCGCCGAGGCTTAGTAATAAGGTATATAGGTTGGGGGTATCCGGAGTCCAGTATTTCAAGTTATTGTCCACCTTCTGGCGCACGGTGACGGTCTTGCTTTCGCCTGCGCGGAGGGTTATCGGTTCGGAGGGGATGGTGAGAGCGGTCTCGCCCAGACTCCAGTTTATTTCGGGAGCGGTCAGCACGTCTTTGCCGGCATGGTTCACCCATTCCTTTACTACGCCGTTCAGGGCAATCTTCTTATTCTTGGAAGAGAGATTGGTCAGGGCAATCTCCAAAACCAGTTTATTCCGGTCTACCCAGGGCTGCACGAATACGTCTGTTATCCGCACTTCGGGCACTCCGAACAGATAGACATCCTGCCAGATGCCAATCAAATCATCGGTGTTGGAACCTGTGGGGTAAATGGCACCCATCTTCGTATATACAGGGTGCGATTTATCGAACAACTTGGTGTGGCGTACACCGACCAGCAGTTCATTGTCGGCATCACGGTTTACGTAATCGGAAATATCGGCATTGAAAGGAAGGTGCGAATCGAAGTTATGGCAGACTTCTTTGCCATTCACAAGCACCACGCAGTCTCCGGCAACGGCTTCAAAATGAAGCAAGAGGCGTTTCCCGTTCCAGCCGGCAGGCACGCGGAAGTTCTTACGCAGCCAGCCCATACGGGTGTGCTTCCAATTGTCCGGATAGCTTGGGTAGTAAACGGAGCTGGGCGTGTAGGGATTTCGTGTACCTTCGCCTACGTTGCTGCCTCTTCCCCAGTCGTTCACATTGATGGCGGAAGGTATTTTTATCTTCACCGTTTCCCATTTGTCAGCTTGGGGGGCGGGTAGTTCTGGGGCTATCCCCGTACCGCCTTTCCAGGAAGAAGGAACAGGCACACATTGCAATTCCCAATATCCGTTCAGGCAGACTTCATCACGATAAGGTTTTTCTTGTGGAGTAATCAGCCCTTCAGTCGGTGAAAAGTCACGGGGAAATATTACTTTTTGAGCTTTTGTAATCGCTATCCCAAAGAACAAAAGAAAAATATTTAGTAAAGTAAATTTTAAGAACGCACTATCATTCATAATTATTAGATTATAATTTTATGATGGCAAAGTAAGTCCCATGCACTTAAATTATTACCCCATCTACAATTAATTACATATTAAAATCATCTTAAAAACCACTTTTTAAAGTTTATTAAACCAGATATTGGATGCAATTAAGACAAAATTAAGCGAAAGGTAACACCCCGGACTTACTTTTGCATGTAGTTTATAGCTCTCTAATTTAACTACTAATAAAAACATCATGAAAAAATTATCCTTAAACTGTATGAATGAAAATTCATCATTGCACTTTCCGCTTCTTCTGATAGCACTCCTGCTTTTCTCAATCTCCGCAGAAGCCAAAGTAAAACTCCCCGCCGTGCTTGCCGACAACATGGTGCTGCAACAGCAAACCGACGTCAAACTCTGGGGACAGGCGCAACCCAAAGCCACCCTGATCGTTAAGACCTCCTGGAACAACAAAACGTATAAGGCGACAGCCGACAATCAAGGTAAATGGGAACTAAGCGTCGCCACTCCCCCCGCCGGAGGTCCCTACGAAATAACCTTCAATGACGGCGAACCGCTCACCCTAAGGAATATACTGATAGGTGAAGTATGGTTCTGCTCCGGACAGTCGAACATGGAAATGCCCATGGGCGGCTTCGACCGTCAACCGGCACAAGGCACCAACGACATCATAGCCAAAGCCAAAGCATCCACTCCCATCCGCATTTATAATACAGACTCCAAAGACGGAAGATGGATACGCCAGTCCAGCAAGACCCCGCAGGAGGATTGCCTGGGAGAATGGCTGGAGAACACTCCGGAAAACGTGTCACATACCAGTGCGGCGGCTTACTACTTCGCCCGGTACATCCAGGAAGTGCTGGACGTTCCGGTCGGCATCATTATCTCCACCCTCGGCGGTTCCAAAGTGGAGGCATGGATGAGCCGGGAAGCCATATCCCCGTTCAAGAGCATCGACCTCTCCATTCTCGACAACGACGAAAAGATAAAGAACCTCACCAATACTCCCTGTGTGCTCTACAACGCCAAGATTGCCCCTTTCCTCAACTTTGCCATCAAGGGCTTCCTCTGGTATCAGGGAGAAAGCAACCGTGACAATGCCGATTTATACAAAGACCTGATGCCTGCCTTCGTCAAAGACCTGCGCAGCAAATGGAACCGAGGTGAGTTTCCGTTCTATTTCGTGGAGATAGCTCCTTTCAATTACGAAGGTGCCGACGGGACTTCCGCCGCCCGCATGCGCGAAGTGCAGTTGCAGAACATGAAGGATATTCCAAACAGCGGCATGGTGACTACCCTGGACATAGGCCATCCCGTCTTCATCCATCCCATGGACAAAGAGACCGTAGGTAACCGCCTGGCACTTTGGGCACTGGCGCAAACGTACGGACGCAAGGGATTCGGCTATGCAACTCCCATCTATAAATCAATGGAAATATCGGGAAACAAGATATATATTAATGTAGAGAACGCGCAACGGGGACTTTGCCCCATGTGGACTTCGCTCGAAGGATTCGAGATAGCCGGTGAAGACAAGGTTTTCTATCCGGCTTTTGCAGAAATAGAAACTAGTACCACCCGCCTGGCGGTATCGAGTGACAAAGTGCCGCACCCGATAGCCGTGCGCTATGCTTACAAGAATTATACGACGGCAAGTGTATTCAATATCTACGGTCTGCCGTTGGCTCCTTTCCGTACCGATAATTGGTAAGAGCTATGAAAAGATAATTCGGGAAATCAAAACGGTAAGAAATTATTCGAAAAAGAAAGGAATGAATAATAAAACGGACTAAGATTTTACGCATATTATCACCATTCCTGGAAAAGATATGTTTTTTTATCATTTTGTATGTAGCATCATCACCATTCGCATTAAGCATTTACAACAGCTGACCTATATCTGTAAACTTGTCGGCATAAGCCGTCCGAGTTACCAATATAGGTCAGTAGTTATTAATACCTAATGGATGGAATGTCTATCCTAATATATAAGTGGTATATTATATCACCATCGATATTATAATAAACAATACTTATCTTCTTTATTTACTTCTTATCAGAACCGTAAATCAGTCCCGTCCCCGCCTTGCTGAACCGAAATCCGGAGACATAATAATTGTTAGTCAGTTCTATTGATTTACCCTGTTCGCCGAGCTTTGCATACCCATCATCTCCGGTAGCCGCCCTTCCCATTCGTTGGGCAAAATAAGAAGTGTACACATGCGCTTTGCCACCTCTTACATCCACGCCCTGACCGGAACGTGTGAAGTTGGCCTGCTGGAACGATACGATACCATTGTTTATTATCGCCCCAAACACAGGACTGCCCCAGAATGCACTGTTGTACAACACCAGTTTGGCATTGGGATGCACCTTGTCCGTGTTCACCTTATCCCCCATGAGGACGTACGACCGAACCGGCTCGTTCGGAATCTGCGTATTGACCAGTTCCGAGTTGATGGCAACTATCTTGGTATCCTTGTCCGCATCTTCCACAAACAGAGAATAAGTACATCCGTCGGAGCCATGTCCTATTACGGTCATCTTGCCCGGATACTTGCCCGTGACGGCATCTTTCAGGAAATGTATTCCATATACCGAACCATAAACAAAGTTATTGAAGATAGTCTGGTTCTTGACGTCCGCAAATTTAAGCGCACTGCAATTAGACTGTACAAAACGCATCATGGATACTCTCGGATAACCCTGTCCGCCTTCCGGAAGTCTTGAACCGTAGTGGGGATTGAGCTGCATGTTGCGGATGAACCCGCCTTCGGCTCCGCCGCCCACCCAGATGCCTGCCCTCAGGGGCACGCCACCCAGATAATCTACATAATGTCCGCTGGTGTCATACGAAGCCAGGTCTATACCTTTGTCGCCCACCGCTATGGTTACGTTGATGATGTACACCTTCGGCCCCTGTCCCTGTATCATGAACGGAGTCTTTCGCGGATTTGCAGCCGTGAAACCATCGGAAGCGATGTTGAGCTGGGCCAGCGTGATGCCCCTGATACCGGCACCGGCCTCGAGCTGTATGAGCGAAGCTCCGCTTTCGCCTGTCGCACCACCGTCATAATTGGTAAACAGGGCCGTACCGCCGCTTTGTGTGTGATGCTGCACATCCCAAGAACCTCTCAGTTCCACTCCCGCAGGAACTTTGATGGGTTGGTCCACCAGATATCTTCCGGCAGGCAAGTATAGCGTACCTCCACCGGCAGCTTTCACGGCATCGAGTGCGGACTGCAACTCGGCCGATACATCCCGGGTGGGGCGATTGTTATTGTAACCCGTTGCCCTTGCCAAGTCTGCTTTCAGCACATTGTCCGATGCAGGTTTCGGATGCACGGCGATATTGGTCTTTATGTTTTTAGGAATCGGGGCGAAAGTGTATTTCTTTCCGGTGATAACCTCCACGTCGGCAGCAGTGCTGTGGTTGTCAATCTGCAATTTGGACTTATAGCCCGAATTAACCGACTTCAGCGTATACGTATCCGCACCCAGGTACACATGTCCGGTGCTCTTCTTGAAGTCGCATTGCGACAGCAGTACATTACCGCTGTTTATCTTCAGGGCATAGTCGGGATATTCATTGAATGTGCAGCTTTCAAACGAAATGACTCCGTCGCGGCCGTCGCTTACGATAGGCCCGTTGAAGTCCACTCCGTTGAATTGCACGGAGGTGCTGAAATCCTTGTAGAAGTACACGGCATTGTCGCCCTCACCGGCGGCAAAGGAAGAGTTGGATATAAGTATGCCGTAGGGGTTGACGTCCTCAACGTACAATCCGTTTCCGCAACCGTCCACGTGCACCTCGTACAACTGGGCGTTCGGCGCATCGGCAAAGCCGGGTTCGCGTCCTATCCATACGCCTGTCTTATAGCCCGATACAAGCAGGTCGGACACATATTCCCAGTCCGAACGGTGCATTTGGTATCCCGTGCCGTTCGCCTTGGTGTAGGCCGTCACGTCGGCAAGGGAGGGTGCACCCGGAAGGCCGGACTTGGCCCAGTATTCGGGGCTGATGCGGACATTCTCGATACGGCCGATGTCGGTACATACGTGCACTTCGATGCCTTTGTTGAGAGCGGTCATGTAACTGTCCAGCACATAATGCAGTTCGCTCGGTGCGGAGTTGAAACCGTTGTAAGCATTCACAAGGGTGACGTGCTCTATCGTGGCGCAATCTCCCTGAGTCTGGAAGAGCGTCCACGGATAGGGTTTCACATCCTTGATGTCCTGTTCGGGATACCAGATGGAGAGATTCGTAACTCCGGTACCCGCGTTCATTTCTATGAACCGGTCGGCAATGCTGGTATAGGTAGTGCGCAGCGCATTGCCCGCCTGTCCGTCGTTCCACCAGCTTTCCACGCTTCCGTCGTGATTAGGCGCATCCTTGCCCACACGCACCTCAAGGATGGTTCCGAGCACTTTCCCGTCGTTGGAAGCGGGGTCGGCCCAGTCGCCACGAAGCTGCACACCGGGATGGAGGCGGAGAACGAACTCGAAGTGGAATTCCTTGTTTTCCTCCGAACGCCCCCGACGAACCCTGACGTTCTTGACGCCGACCTGCGTGCTACGGAACTCGTAGTTTCCGGCGGGTATATAGACCACACCGCCGCCATTCTTGTAGGCTGCGTCGATAGCCGCCTGGAAGGCAGCCCGGTTGTCAAATCCCGGCACGGCTTTGGCACCGAACTCAGGGGCAGTCACGACAAAGTCGGATATGGCCCAGTCTTTTGTGGGATAAAGGGTTTTGATACTTTGTTGAATCACTTGCTGCTTTTGCGCCCGCACACAGGCCACATTTGCAGGAAGCACCGTCAAGAGGGCCATCATGGCCGCCGTTCCTAACTTAGAAAATGTTTTCATGAGAAGAGTATTTGATATAGTTACATAATATTTTCCTGGCTACTTCTGCAGGCCCGGAGAGGTCGTTCAGATTATCTGCAATGTCCAGTGCAGAGAAGATGATTTTGCCCTTGCCGCAGGGAATGACGCCTACAGCGGTGCCCAACTCGAACGGAGTACTCCGGTAGGAGCCTACCACCAAGTCTTCTCCCTGCACACGGAAACCGAATCTGCGGTCACCGTTCCGCACCACCGACTGGTAGGGCCAGTTCAAGGCAACATCCACCGGAAGGCCGTCGAACAAAGGATGCTTTTTCACGAAATGGATTCCGCCAATCCAGTCTTTCCCTACGTTATAATAACCGTTATAGGCAATATGGGTATAGTCTGCCACGGCCTGCATCCAGGTTTCGGTAGCGCCGAGGAGGATTAATGTTGTTCCGTCATTCTTAACCCGATCGAACAGTTTCTCCGGAGCAATGGCGGTTGCACTCGGCTGCGACCATTTCAGCTGTATCTTGCCCGACTGACGGGTCTGGCGATATACCAGCCACACTTTTACCGGTTTGCCGGCTTCCATTATCACCGGTCTATCCTGCTTGATGGGGGATTCATTGTAATATTCGTCAATCAGCTGCTGACCGTTGACGTACATGCGTACACCACGGTTCGTTTCAACCCCAAGCAGATACTGGCCGGACTCGGACGGATAGAGTTCCCCTTCCCATACCACAGAGAAAGGCTGATTGGCAGGAACGGAGGCATCGGGTTGCGCACCATCTACAAATGTACGATTAATATCCATATCCGGCTTCACGGAGGCCACAATATTCATGTCTCCCTCGCTGTACCAGGTCACTTTCAGGGTTGAGTTGCCACCCTTGTCCTTGAAATAGGCGGGAGGAATAACCACCGGTTCGTCCAGCAACGGACGGTTGACAACCAGCCAGTCCAGTTTGCCCTGTCCGGAACTGAAAGCGGGAAGTTCCTTGCCCGTTTCTTTTTTATAGAAAGCGGCCACTTTGTCATCGCCATCTCCATAATAGGCCCCGTTGCCGGACAAATCGGATGCTTGCCAGCCGACGGCAACCACCTCATCATGCCCACGGGCGCATATCTGCCGGTTGTCCGCCTTGATGGCAGCTTCTATGCGGTAGGTACCTTCCTGTGCGTTGACGGGAATCTCCACATTCTCCAGCAACAGCTGTCCGAAGGTTTCACCTCCCTTGAGGTTTACTTTCTCCTCTCTGGTATAAACCACCTTCCCGTCGGGAGCAATCATCTGGATTTCAAGAGTATGATTGCCTTTCAGGTCTTTCTCGTTCACGATATAGAAGTCCACCGCTGCGCTTCCCGGAAGCCGCACCACCTGGTTGCGCGATGCAACGGCCACATACAGAGGCTGGTTATAGTATGCCAGGATGGAGGCATCTCCTTTGGGATTACGATAGATGTCCACAATGCCGGAATGATTGTCGTAAGGCATGGCCTCCCAGCCGTTCACCATGTAGGCATCGCCCAGGTTCTGCATTCTCATGCCTTCGATGCGTCTGCCCTGATGCTCGAATGAGACGTTGCCCATCACCCGCGTCAGAGAATCGAGCGTACCGAAGTGGGGCGCAAGCCCTTTCCGTTGGAAGTAGTCGGTGAAAGCCTTGTACTGGCTCTTCCAGAAAAGGCCGTCCCAACCGGTTTTGCCGCTGTTTGAAATCTGATTGTATATCATCTGGATGCGGGGAGGCGTGGAAATAGCTCCTTCCTCACCGCGCACGTAGATTTCCTTGCGGTTGGTGGTGTACATGATGTTATCTTTAGGGCCTTTGTAGTAACTCTCCACGTAGGTTTCGGGACCTCCGGCACGGTGGTTGTCGAACCAGCCTTTCCGGTACAGCGTCGTATCGAACGGCAACATGTGCGATTTGGAATCTTCTTCCCTATCTTCGCTTCCCGCCCAGCCGGAGGTGAAGGTCATAATTCTACCGGGGTCCACGGCATGAGCCTCGCGCATGTCATTCATTCGCTTGGCAACAAGCTCCTTATCACGTGACAACGGACCGCCAAACTCATTAATCAGATTAAAGATGATAAGACTCGGATGGCTGCGGTCGCGGTGTACCATGCGTTTCAGTTTCTCGTTCACGATGGTACGGATAAACGGGTCGTGATTGGCGGAATGGAACGAACCCGGTTCCTCATAATAAAGTAACCCCAGCTCGTCGGTCTTTTCCAGCACCACGGGACTGCCGATGCAACGGTGGAAGTTCAGCATATTCAAACCCAGCTTCTTGGCGGTGAGGACTTGCTTCTCGGCCATTTCGGGTGTGGCTATCAGTCCCGTAACCGGGAAGTAGCCCCAACTGATGGCGCTTCTCAGCATCACGCGGCGACCGTTCAGGCGCAGCACTGCGTCCGTGCCGACACCTTCCGCAGAGAACCAGCGGAAGCCGAAGTTCTTCTTATCTCGGTCGAGGGTATTCTTGCCTTTCTTTATCTGAATGTTGCAGGTGTAGAGTTCGGGCGTATCGAGGTCCCACAGTTTGGCATCGGACACGCTTACCGGAATCATCATTTCACGCTTTCCCGGAGGAAAAGAGACGTGCTTCAGCAGTTGGCGGAACACGACTTTATCCGGACGGTTCTTCTCGCTTACCGTCAGCTCCACATCTTGCTTCACACTTGATGGGGTTTCGTTGGTAAAGGATATGATGGCGTTCACCTTGGTCGGCTCCGGGGTATTCTGCATATAAATATCGGAAATGAATACGGGGTTCACACTTTCCAGTTTGACACGGCCGATGATGCCGCTGAAGCTTCTGGCAGGAGGGATGTTGTATTCTCCCCACTTCTGTATGTCGAAGTCCTGCCAGTGGAAGTTACCGCCGGGGTTAGTGACGCGTACGGCAAGCAGTTGCTCCGTTCCAGGTTTTGCCTCCTTGGTGATGTCCACGTGGAAAGGAGTCTCACCAATTAGGTCGTAAGCCACGAGCTTGCCGTCGAGGTACACCTCGGCGCGCATCCTGACGGATTCGAAGTAAATAAGGTGGCGTTTATTCGCCTGGTCGGCAGGTATCGTAATCTTGCGATACCACCAGCTTACTCCTTTGAAATCTTCCGGACGGGGATTGTCCGAAGTGGTGAGATACTCCTCTACCGTGCCGGGTACTTCTACGGATACGGCATCGAGGTTATCGTTCAGAGCTTGCCAGCCGCCTGTGGGTGTATTCACAGGCAGCAATGACAGGTCTGTTATCTCGTGGGGAAGGTAAAGGCGGTCGTTCTGCCAACTTGCTTCTTTGTCGAGCCACAGCGACCAGCCGCCTCCCGTCAATGGAAGCGTGTATCTTCCCTCACCCGCATAAGCCGAAACGGCGAAGAGCAGGGAAAAAAGGAAAGCCAAAGGAGAATACTTTTTCATGGATATTGGTATTAAAGGTTTAATAGGTGTTCATCATTAATCAATGATTAGAAACACTTACTGAATCTGTTGACGGAATTAAAGCATTACTGGAGGGTTATGAATGAAATGACAAAAGAATTATTTTTAGACAAAAGAACATATTCAGAGTATAGTACGGCTTATGTTTTCTTATTTGTTCTTTTGTTCTTATGTCTAAAAAATAATAATCTGTTTAACTCTGTACCGTTATGGGTTATCTTACTTCAACCTTTATAAGTACACAGTTGTTTTTCCCTTTCATGAAAATTCCGTTTACCCCAAATGGTAACTTTGTTCACGCCACACGATAACTCCATTTACATACCGTGGTAAAGACCGTTACATGCCGCGGTAAAGGTCGTTACAATAAGGGGTAAAAGCCGTTACATACGGTGGTAAATGCTTTTACATTTTGAAGTAAACAGTCGGTAAATGCTATTTATTGATTATCAGCAAATTAATAAAAAGTTCATCGACAATCTTTAGTTCATTTCTGTAGGGTTATAAATTAATTCCGCCAACAGGTTACTGATTATTTTTCTCTTTTTACTTCTTCAACGTGACCGCCACCTTCTGTAAAGACTTCCCGTCCGAAGTTCCGCCATAAAGCAGTTCGTAGTTTCCGGGGAGGATTTCCATCCGGTTGGTGGCCGGATTAAAGCACTCGAATGTGGAGGCAGGCAATTCAATCTGAATATTCTCCGCCTGACCGGCTTTCAAAGAAACTCTGCGGAAAGCTCTCAACATCTTTATCGGGCCTTCTTTATCAGCAGGATTGCGCAGATAGACTTGCACCACTTCATCGCCGTCCATCTTTCCGGTATTCTTCAATGGTATGGTCAGAGTCATGCTATCACCGGTCTTGATGCTCTTCTTGTCCACCTTGGCCTTGCCGTAGTCAAAGGTTGTATAGCTCAATCCGTATCCGAAGGGGAACAACGGTTTGCCTTTGAAGTAACGGTAGGTGCGGTTGCTCATGTTGTAGTCTTCAAAATCGGGAAGGTCACTGTCCGAAGCATAGAAAGTAAGCGGCAAGCGTCCGGCAGGGTTATAGTCGCCAAACAGGACATCGGCCACGGCTGTGCCTCCCTGCTGACCGGGATACCATGCTTCGAGCATTGCATCCAGATTTTCGGCTTCCCAGGGCAATGCCAACGTGCTGCCCGAACATACAACGAAGATAACCGGTTTGCTGGTCTTCTTCAGAGCTTTCAGCATTTCTTCCTGTACGCGGGGCAGGTCGATGTTAGTGCGGTCGCCTTTCTTGAAACCGGGAAGATCCACAGGCATCTCCTCACCTTCCAATGCGGATGAAAGTCCGCCTACAAAGATGATTGCATCGGCTTCGGCGGCTTTGGCAGCCACCTTATTATAATCTATCTCTTTCTTAGTACCTATATCGAACTTCAGGACAGCTTCTCCACTGGCCTGGTAGAACTCCAATACAACCTTATAACTCTTGCCTTTCACAGCATTCAGACTATATTCCTTATCTTTTGAGAATCCGTCTTTCCAGTCGGAGATAACTTCTTTTCCATCAATGTATAAACGGGCACCGTCATCGGCAGAAACGATGAAAGATACTTCTCCCGATTCTTTCGGGGTAAATACCGATTCAAAGCGTGCCGAGAAATCGGTTAAGTTCACGCCAGGCATAAACACCGTATTGCCACCATTGCCGAAGTTGAGCGGTTCGCTGAAGTGACCGGTAGCCGCGGGAGCGCCTTCCAACTTCTTATTATTCCAGAAAGTAGCTTTGACACCTTTCTTACCATTGTACGAGCAGCAGTCGAAATCGCTGAACAGGGTTTGGGTGCTTACAAAATCGCAACCTTTCTCATAGTACACGGCACCTTCCGGGAGTTTGCTCCTGATACCTTCAAGAATGGTAACGGACTTGGTGGGGAAACCGTTATAGTTTGCCCAAAGCATTACAGAGTCATTGGCATTGGGTCCCAGCACCGCCACCTTACGGATGGATTTGCTCAATGGCAAGGAATTGTTCTTATTAGTCAGCAATACCATACTCTTACGTGCCATCTCCAAAGCCTTGTCCACGTGTTCCTTCGATTCTACAACCGAGTATGGAATCTCGGACCAGGACACGAGTGTATCGTCATCGAACATGCCCAATTGGAAGCGGGCACGCAGCAAGCGAAAGACGGATTCGTTTATCTTATCTTCCGTAATCAGTCCTTTCTTTACGGCTTCATTCAAGGAAGAATAACTGCCGCCACATTCCAAATCTGTTCCTGAAACCACGGCATCGGCAGAAGCTGCCTCAGCCGACGGATGGGTTTCGTGGTGATTGGGGTAGTAGAAATCTCCGATGGCCCCACAGTCAGAAACAACAATGTCATCATATCCCCAGTCTTCGCGCAGGATACGAATCAAGAGTTGCTTGTTGGAGCAGCAAGGCTCACCTTCAAAGCGGTTGTAGGCACACATCACCTCTTTTACTTTTCCTTCCGTCACCAAGGTTTTGAAGGCGGGCAGATAGGTTTCCCACAAATCGCGTTGAGAGATATTCTTGGAGTCGAAACTATGCCTGTTCCATTCCGGACCGCTATGTACGGCGTAATGCTTGGCACAGGCATGGGCTTTATCATATTTTCCGGCACCGTTGCCTTGCAGGCCTTTTACCACGGCCAGTCCCATGAGAGAGGTCAGATAAGGGTCTTCCCCGTATGTTTCCATACCGCGTCCCCATCGCGGGTCACGGTAGATATTGATGTTCGGAGTCCAGAAAGTCAATCCTTTGTAACCACCCCGCTCGCCTTTACGCTGGAAGTCATGGTATTTGGCACGGGCTTCATCGGATACAATGTCGAAGGTTTCATAAACAGCCTGATTGTCGAAGGTGGCGGCAAGACCTATGGCCTGCGGAAAGACGGTGGCCTTTCCGGCACGTGCCACTCCGTGCAGTGCTTCATTCCACCAGTCATACGCCGGTATTCCGAGGCGTTCGATAGCCGGTGAGCCGTTCTTCATCTGACTGATTTTCTCTTCCAAAGTCATACGCTTCAGCAAGTCCCATGCCCGCTCCGAGGGTGACAGGTTCGGGTTTCTGTAGGGCTCATTTTGTGCTGTAGCCACCAGGGCTACAGCACTCAAACAAAAGGTTACAAAAAATTTCTTCATCATATATTCTTGTTTTTATTCCGCAACAATTGTAAAGTAATTCAAGTCTGCATCACCCGAAATAATATTCAGCACCACTTCGCGCCAACCTTTCTTTTCAAAGTTTACCGTAGCTGCATCTATCTCTTTCCAGGTTCCGCCGGTAGCCGGCAATTCGACTACACTGCCTTCTTTCTTATCAATGTCAAAACGAATCTTCACGGCAGACAGGGCACTATAACGTAACTTGACAACCGAATTGCCCGCACTGAAAGGAAGTTCCACCCATTTCAGCCATTCGCCGGATTCCGTAGCCGTCACACACCAGCCTTCGTAGACATCGTTACACTTCTTTATGTCCAAATCTCCTTTGCGGTATTGCCCGCCACTGTTTCCCGAAGATTTATCTTCAAAGTAGTCGCACGCCTCAGCCTCGACCTTGAACTCTTTCGGATAGGGGTTGCTGCTCCATTTCCGCAAAATATTCAGGCGTTGGTTGGGATAGTCGTAATAGACTTCATCTGTACTTCTCCAATAAGCTGCATTTTCCAGCACATCGGTAAATCCTTCCAGGAATATCAGATTGGCACGGTTCTTCACAGAGTAAGTCAGAACCTTTTGCAATAACCGTCCATGGTCTGCATCGACAAACATCTTGTTTCCTTTCTTATCGTTTACAAGGAAACCGGGAATACCCACCCCAATCGTCAGGTCCTTGAAGGTGCGCACAGTATAGGGATTATCCATATTGAACCAGTTGTTTATGCCACCGACAACTTCTGTTGCGGCAGTCAGCGTATTGTCGCGCTTACCCCAGTCCTGGTCGATGATTAACAACGGGTCCATGCCGAACTCTTTAATACAATCTTCGCGCACACGTTTCAGGATATATGACAGTTTGCCGGGCACATCTCCGACAAAGCTACAACCCCAGAAATAGACTACCGGACGTCCGTTGTATTTAAAGATATACTTCTCCGGAATATTCTGAAAAGCCAGACGGATATTGTAATCCCAGATATACTGATAAATGGAATCCTGGAACTCTTTGGTATCAACCGCAATATCTTTCAACGGATAGGGTTTGCGCTGTCCCGGATTATCGGCACTGTAACCGGCATAACCGCGCCCTAAATCTTCGTTACGCGCAGCTTCCCACGAGGCAGGGCAGTCATCGAAAATGGCTACCTTAAACTTGTCGGCCACACCACGGCGTTCCATGGCTTCTATCAGTTGCTTTATGTGGGTAGGGTCACCATGGTCTACATACTTTTTAGGATAAGAAGGCTGCAAGCCACGGCAGTTGGCAGCAATATAATCCAATCCACTATATGCGATTTCCTCTACCAGATTATCCCACCAGCCATCTTCCGAGCCTTCGGGTACCGCCTCAAACAGGGGGACATTGTAATAAGTAGTCGGCCTGTCTTCGCCTTTATAATTCTTTCCTTTGCGCAAATCGCCTTCAAAGCCACATAAAGAGCCCAGGATGGCGTTATGTTCCGGTATATCATCTTCACCCGGTTTTTCGGGTTCCGGCTCCGGTTCTTCAGTATCCGGTTTCTTTGGGGGATATGTGTCGTCATTACTATCCGAACATCCTATAAATAAAACGGCTGCAATAAGCAATATATATTTTGTTATTTTCTTCATGTCTTTTTACAATTAATCATTCACTAAAGTGTTAATCATATTCACTAAAAGCTTTCCTGCTATCGGGTCAGTATCAGCTTTTTCCGTGCACAATGTTGAAACGGTGGCTGTTCCTTTTCCATCCTTTATCTGAAGTAAAGTCAGTCCACGCATACTTTCTATTTTCTGAATACGGTCTTCCGGCTTGCCACCATCAATGTAGGCATGAATTTTCATCTGTCCGGCCAGTTCAGTCACATTCTCATTACGGTTTGCTTTCAAGGTAGCATGGCAAGCCAACGGAATTTCACGCTTGTTGTTATTGAAGTAGCGCAGGTCGAGTACACCGATACCATCGAATACCGGTGCATCGTCACGTTCCATGACTACGATGTCGCCTTCCGTTGGTATAATCCAGCCAGTGATGTGTTCCGGATAAACCTTCTTTGCTATCTCCTTGCTGTTCAGCAACAGTAACTTACCGCCCTTCTGCTGATAAGTACGGAGCAGTGTTTTTTCGTCATCTGTGCACTCCTTCAGGCCGGAAATGATGCAAAGATCGGCCTTCCTCTTGATTTGCACCAGCTCTTTCACTGAAGATGCTTTCTGATACTTCACTTGCAGAAAGTCGAGAACAGCGCTCGTATTATCTTTATCCAACAAAACAATCTTTTTGTTCTCGGATACTTTAGCAATATTCCATCTCTTATTCGCCAGTATCAGGTCATATTCATTCTGCGACAATGTCTGTCCGTTCTCTACCAATACCAGTTTCAACTTAACATTCATTTTATCAGACGGCAAGACAGACGGCATCACAATGGCAGGCTCGATATATTTACGGCCATAATACTCCACAGCCGGAAATTGCTCCGTACCTGATGCCAGAATCTTTCCTTTTTCATCCACAATACTCCAGTTCAGTGCCATCGGGAGCAAATCGCGTCCGTCTTCACTGTCATTCACCACATAGATGCGGGTATGGAGTTTTTCTCCGGCATACAAGTTACGCCCCCACAATTCAGCACTGACCAACACCGGCTGCATGGCACGTTGCATGGCGTAATAAGTGGGATAAGGCTGTATGTTCTTATAGTTGTAGCATTGGCGGAACCAAGTCATATAGGCAAAGTGCATGATGCCCGATACCTGTTCGTTGGTGCGACGCAGCGTCTCGGCCAACTCGCCCGTAATGAAGGATTGGACTTTCAGGAAATGCATAGGGTCTGCCCAGTCGTATGCCTCATAACCAATTAATGAATAGGGATTCTGATGAATCAGCTGATAGGAACGGGTTGGATGACCGGTCTCTGCATTGGGATACCCCGTACTCATTTCCTGGCTGATTAAAGGACGTCCCGGAGACTTGAATTGCTTCTGGAATTCACCGTTAAAGAAGCGGAACAGCGAGAAATCATACCAGTTATAGTAAGCATGGTTGTCATCAATATCTCCATCATCCACCGTATTTAGGAAGTCCTGTCCAAAACGTCTCAGTGCTTTGCTGTGCAGATAGTTGGAGTCAAAGCATACCGGACGTGTGGGGTCGAGCTCCCGCATGCCCTTCACAACATCTGATACGATGCGGAACTTCTCTTTCGAACGCTCCGTGTCAGCGTCTAGGTCGTAGAACTTCATTTCGTTATTCACAGTCCAGAAAAATACGGAAGGATGGTTCCGGTATTTCTTCATCACGCGTAGCCATTCACTGCTCCAAAGGTCCAGTACGTTCTTGTCCGGTATCGGGGTGGAGTGAATCATCAGCCACGACCAAGTGCCCTCGAAGCTAATGGCAATGCCGTTACGGTCCGCCGCCGAAACCCACAATTCATTCCAGGGAGTGGTATGTGTACGAGTAGACTGCACGTTGCCGGCCTTCATCAACTGCATGAATTTATCTGCCAGGATGGAGTCGTTGGGACAAATGGCAAAGGGAATATGGTTTCCTCCGCGCATCCAAAACTTACGACCGTTCAGATAGAGAAAGCCGTCTTTGCTCTCAAAGGTACGGAAACCCGATGTGACGGTCAGACAGTCGGCTACCTTGTCCTTGCTTTCCGTCACGCTGATGCGGAAATCGTAAAGGTTAGGGGTTGTCGGTTCCCACAACTTGGGCTTGAGCCCGTCAATGCTGCAAGTATACGTATTTTCCCCGTTTGCGGTCAATGCCAGCTTAGTCAGTACAGGTGCTCCATACAAGGTCTCTCCCGTCTGCTTATCCACGATGTCCACTCGGATGTCGAAGTTCTTTTTTCTGGCGGAATGGTTTTTCACGGTGATATCCATGGATGCACCGTCCAAAGTAGGCTTAATGAACACATCTTCCACCTTGAGCAGATTGCTGATGACGAGCTTCACCGGCTGCCAGATTCCGGCAGGGTTATCTCCATAGAATCCGTGGGGGATATCGGTCAGCACCTTTCTGTTGGCGCGTTGGTCGTTCTTGTTGTCTTCCACGTCTTTGCGTACGGACGAGTAGTAGTTCTCCATGGCGTCACTGGTCTGTGCTACCGCTCCGCTGATGTCGCGCGTCACCTTCACCACCACGACATTGCGTCCCGGATGCAGGAAGTCGGTGGCATCCACTTGGAAATCACCGAACATACCCACGTTGGATCCTGCCAACTGCCCGTTGACATAGACTTCCGCCATTTTGGAAACAGCATCAAACGATAGGGTCAGCTGTTTTCCCTTGATGTCGGCCGGCAATTCCAGCCATTGGCGATACCAAGCCGCACCGGTTTTACGGTAGTCGAATGTATATCCTTCGCAACGATCGGTTTCCTGCTGATAGTAGGTATCGGAAACGCCTTTGGGATTCGGTCCGTTTGGGGTAGGCATCGTTTCGCCGTGCAGCCAGATGCGAATGGGATTCCAGAAGTTGGGAACCTGCATGACGTGCCAGTCCTCATCATCGGTTGTTGCAGATACCGCTTTGGCTTTGTCGTCCAACTGGTACTCCGGCATGAAGAGCCAATCTCCATCCAGTGAAATCTCGGTACGATCCGGCTTTATATCGTTCACCATGACAGCCTTATAGTTTGCTCTCTCCCGGCGACGCTTAGCTTCCTTCTGCTGTGAAGTTGCCACCATGCGATATTCCGCGGCTTTCACATTCTTCAGATAGTTATCGGGCAGGAGAGTTACAATCAAGTCGTCAAATTCTGTCTCAATCCATCCGCCGCCCAGTGTCACTTCACCCGAGGGAACCAGATTGGCATTTTTGTCCACAACGTCGATATACGGTTCTTTCTCCCCGTTCACAAAAACACGAATGCGATTACCACACACCTCCACTTTCATACTATACCATTCGCCAGACACCGGATGGAATCCCAGTGGACGGACACCCATAAATTCATCGGTTCCCATGTAACCGGTACGCATCAAGTATACATCGTCCTGCAATCCGCCTTTGATACCGACAACATAACGATCAAAACGATTGTATGCACGGAATCCAGCCCATATCTGGACTTGTTCCACTCCCTTCGGGGCACGTGCCTTAAAAGACATGCTGTAGTTCTTCCATTCCGGATTTCCAAAGCAAGCATACGAACCTTTCGAACGAAACACTCCGTCGGCAATGCTACATTCTCCCCTGCCTACTGTTTTCAAAACTTCTCCTTGATTGGAGAAATCATTTTGCCATTGGGATTGTGCATGACCGGGCAATGACGCTAACGAGCATGCTGCAACCCAAAAGGCTGTATAAAGTTTCTTCATGATACTGTTTAATAAAATAAGTTATGCAAATGTAATCGGGCTACATTAACAGAAAGTCTAATAAAAGATTAATCAGACATTAAAAAGCAATTAATCCAGCTGGTTTTGCCTGTATATAGACAAAGTCGTGCCACTTCGTTGGCAAAAACTTGCCAATGAGGTGGCAAAACACAAGCAATAAATAAAAGAAGGAGGACCCTTGCCTCTTTCAAAGCAAACATCCTCCTTACCTAACCTACCTATATTATCTTCCGAAACCCTTTGCGTCAATAGTCTTCACATCCGTATAACAAGACTTTTGATATTTGTCTTTACAGTTGGCACTAATACGCACAAACAGTTTTTGATCAAACTCAATCTTTGCTTTAGACTTCAACTTAATGACGTCACCTTCCTGGATGTTAGTAATGGCAACCGTATTATCTGTATAGCGTCCGTCAGCAGCACAGCTCACAGTAGTACCAATTATCATCTGTGCCTTTTCTACGTCAGGCATATCATAACCTTCTTTCGCATTACGCGTAAATTTGAAGGAAGCCCAAAGGAATCCGTCTGCATCTTGATAAGGCTCATCCACCCATTCCAATGTAAGATAAGGAGTGATAGTGAATTCCACCTCAGCGGTTTTTCCACTCTTCAGTTCCACAACCTTCATCTGTTCTTCTTCACAAGGATAGCCACAAGTTTCAAACGGCCACATCTCATATGTACCTTTAAAGAGGCGGGTATTCTTGAATGAACCATCCATCATCATATTCAGGTTCTGTTCAGTCACCACTATATTCGGGTCACCATTTGCATAACTGATTTCCTTTATACGGATTTTCATATTACCCTGCCCGAGTGCTGTCTGTAATGGCTTACCGTTATGGTCATAAACTTGTCCAATCACAGCAGCATCAGGAGCATCATAGTTATCCATCTCGCACGCACCGAAGCACACAACCAAAAGGGACAACAAGAATAAATTTGCTATATTTTTCATAATCATTCCAATTTTAATTGATTAATACATATCATTCTGCTCAAGCAACGGATTTACCTTACGTTCTGTATCAGGTATCTTCTCATAATAGTATTTCTGATCAAAGTTGTGCTGGCCACCGTAACTATCGGCTACACGCGTATCAAAGATATATTTACCATGAGGAATACCACTGTCTGGATCCACCTCTGCTGTACTGGCAAACAGATATGGCGCAAGCATTCTCCAACGGAATTCATAGATTTGTTCACGAGCAGTAAACCAACGACGAAGGTCCCAATAGAGCTTATGCTCAACAGCCAGTTCCTTGTAGCGCTCTACGCGTACAATCTGAAGCCCTTTAGTAGGAGCAAAAATCATAGAGTTCTTACCTGTTCCTCTTACATTGGTGGGAGCTGTCATATCAGCCAACTGTGCCGTACTTGTTAGCAGTTCGGCTCCAGCTCTTTCGCGTACATCATTGATACACTTCATAGCATCTTCCAGCAAATCTGCACCACTATGAGAAGCAACTCCGTTCTGAGCCAGTTCAATGGCAGCTTCAGCACGTGCCAACAAGATTTCAGCATAACGGATATCAATCCAAGGCTGTGTACTTCTGTGCAATTGAGTTTCACCGCTAGCCAGATTACGTTGCAACCATTTTACACCGTATATACCTGTTGTACACATGTTAGATGAAGAAGTCGCAGGCCCGTCAAAACCACAAATTGCAATTTTCGTATCCACACCACCAACTTTGTACGTTTCACCGTCATTAGGTCTTTTAGTTGTACGTATAGCCACTTTCTGACCATTAACCTTAAACGACTCAGCAATCTTATCCCATCCTGTAGTTGTTTTACCATCATCCGGAATTTCTTTCTTAATCTTCTGAGAAGGGTCTACTGAAGGATCAATCAATCCCCAACGCATATCCAGTTCATATCCTTTGTAAGTGTCACCCGGAATCATGATACTTGCTTTCAAACGGGGCTCTGCATTATCAAAGATACCATGACCACTATCATAAACAATAAAGTTACCATCGTCATCCGTCGTTTTCAGATGTCCCGTTTCAGGATCAAGAGGAAGTCCATCAAACAACTCTACCCAATCCAGAGGAACAAAGTAACGCCCACCATAACTAAAGCCTACCATACGTTCGGGAGACATCAGCTTGTCCCAGCTATGAACATAGTTATTAATATCATATTCACGAATGAATATTGATTCAGGACTAGTCGTAGCCTTATCAAACACTTCATAGAATGCCTGACGTTTGTCAGCCCCATTATTTAACTGATAGCCGCCTTTTGCTACTTCCAGGGTTGCCTCATAGGCCTGTTTGAAGTAATCATTCGCCTTAGAAGCAGGGACGCCTGTCAACACCACACCACTTTTGCCTGTGTAATTGTACAAACTGCCATAGCGTGCTACTGAACCGGCATAAAGGGCCACGCGCGCTTTTACTGCTGCTGCTACATATTTATTGGCACGACCGTTTGTTTTCTTATCAGTCATATACTGTATGGCATAGTCCAAATCTTCCAAAATAAAGTCAATTGATTCTTCATGACTATTACGTGCAACATTCAAAGCTGAACCATCATCTGTGATAGGTTGTGGTTCTTTAACTAAAGGTACACCACCATATCTTTTCACCAAAGCATAATAGGTATATGCACGGATGAACTTCGCCTCTGCAATCCACTCTTCAGCACCTTGCAATTTACCGACATAATTAGGTAAGTCTTGAATCAACACATTTGCCTGACGTATAATTTGATAAGCAGGTTTCCAGTAACCCTTGTCACCATAGACACAACTATTACCACAAACGTTATTGGCATATTCACCTGTAGATCCCATTGTGGTCTTATCAGAAAGCCAATTAAAGAAACCTCCACGACCACCATCATCACCCATATTGAAATCTTCCATCGGCAGGTGATTGTACAAACCAGCCATGTAAGCCGTTATACCACCTTCATTATAGATGTCTTCATTAGTCAGAATGTTTTTAGGCGGAATATCCAAATCCACACAACTTACCAATGCGCCACCCAAAGCTACGCACATCAATATATTTTTCCATTTTTTCATAATATGATTCCTCCCTTACTTAAAATGTAATGTTTGCACCAAAATTGAACGTTTTATTCAAAGGATACATGTATCCGTATAAGTCAGTAGGCTTTTCAGGGTCGACACCTCTCACGCCAGTGATAGTAAACAGGTTATATGCATTGAAATAAACTCTCAAGTTCTTAACCCCCACTGAAGAAAGCCATTGTTTCGGGAACGTATAACCTATTTCTGCTGATTTCAAGCGTAGATAGTCACCTTTCTGAATCATAAACTCAGAATCATCTTTTGGCATTGCTTTTGCACCACCAAAAGAGTAATACCCCGGTATCCACTCACAGGAAGGATCGAAAGGATGTTGATCAGGATTCACCGGATGCCAACGGTCAAGGAACATATCCAGAGCATTACCATCAAAGGCCAACGGCATTGAAAGTTGTTCACCATAAGCAACATAAGACATGGCAGAACCTTGGAATAAAAGGTTCAAGTCGAAACCTTTCCAACTTGCTCCCAGAGTCAGACCGAAGTTCATCAACGGATAATTCCTTTTATCTTGCCAGGAGCTTCCTGGATTAGTTGTTGTTGCAATTGGATGCATATCGCTACCATCAATTACACCATCCTGATTCCAGTCTTCATAAATATAGTCACCGGGTAATGTTGCGTTACCGGAATAGATAGAATTAGCAATCTGTTCATAGCTGGTGAAACGTCCCGCTGCACCATAACCAAACCAAATATCATTGTAACGGTTCAGATTTCTGTTTCTCCAATAATCATAGGAGTTACCAGCCGGGTCTGTTTCATAATAACGACGCATACCACGAGTTAGTGAAACTTGTCCGCTTACATTATATCGAAAACCTCCAATGCTATTATTATGACGTAATTCTAATTCAATACCCTTTGTACGGTCACTATTAAGATTCTCCTGCGGCATTGTAGAACCAAAAGTACCCGGCAAAGAAACCAAACGATTGGCAAGTAACCCGTCACGATCACGTTGGAATACTTCAAATGTCACTCCTAACAGACCATCCCATAAATCGGCATCAAGTCCAATATTCAAAGTCTTTACTGTATACCAAGTAATATTAGGATTAGCTACTGCACGGAAACCAAGTGCATTGGTATAAGCACCACCAAACACATAACCTGTGGGATAATTATTGTTAGAACCACCAGAAGTGTTCGGATAATCGTAACCGGAAAGGAATTGATAATCAGCAGCACCATCATCACCCATCTTACCATAAGATGCACGCAACTTCAAGTTAGAAACAAACTTCAGATTGTCTTTAATAAAAGACTCTTCTGACATTCTCCAACCGATAGAAGCACCAGGGAAGAATCCCCAACGATTATCTGAGGGAAATTTGGAGGAACCATCATAACGGAAAGAAAATTCAGCGAGATAACGTCCTTTATAATCGTAATTGAACTTACCAATAAGACCTTTCGAAGCCGATTCTGACAAACCGTTTGCATTTGCCATACCTACTTGCTCTTTAGAATCACCTGCAAACAAATAAGGTAAAGGTATAGAGAAATTACGTTGTGCCCACAAATTATCTCCTACATTATGAGCCTCTTCATACAACATCAAACCAGAAACATGATGACCTGAGAATGTATTATCATAGCTAATTGCAGCTTGCCACAAAGTACTCCAGCTACTATTGTGAGTACGACGCAACTGCGTAGGACCAAGACGAGAAGCCGCCACATATGAATCCGCTGCAGCATTATAAGTATACAAGTTATATTCCTTATTCCAAGTCGTTTCATCATTTTCCTTCGTGTCATAGCTGAACATACCTCTCACCTTCAATCCTTGCACTTTGGGAATTGTATATTCTCCTTCAAAAGAGGACTGGAATAATTTATTTCCTCTTTTCTTAAAACCAGTTAAATCCGTATCAATTAAAGCCAACGGATTATCATCAGAACTCTGAGGCTTCTGATAATAAGGTGCTGTATTATTTGCATACAAAGGATCATCCGGAGCAGAACGCCACAAATTCTTAAATATTTCCCACGAATCCTTAGAGTTGCCTTCACGGTCATCAATCATACCGCTCAATTTTACAGAAACTCTTAAATTCTTCGTCAACTGGGCATTCAGATTAGAACGTACATTGTAACGATTGTAGTCCAAAGCATCTCCTTTAAAGAAACCGCCCTGATCCATATAAGCGAAACTAACATAATAATCCATCTTATCGCTACCTCCACTAATGGAAACATTGTGTGACTGTTGCGGAGCAGAATTAGCCATTACAGCATCATACCAATCTGTAGACACTCTCTTACCAGTCAGGAATTCATCAATAGCCTCCTGAGGATATTTCCGGCTCGGATTGACCAAGTCACGCATCTGCACATCATTAAACAATGTCATACGCCCCACAGCATCCACTGGTTTTAATATTTCACTTGGTTTTTGGAAACCATAATACATGTTGTAATCAATCTTAGTTTTGTTCTTCTCACCTCTCTTTGTGGTAATCAAAACAACACCATTAGCAGCACGTACACCATAAATTGCAGCAGAAGCATCTTTCAATACAGAAATAGATTCAATTTCATTAGGGTCCATACGCTGCATGTCGCCACGGGGAACACCGTCCACTACAATCAGTGGGGCACCAAAACCACGAATATCAAACTGGTTATTGAATTCACCCGGCTCTGAAGTTTTCTGAATCACACGTACACCTGGTACCTTACCAGTCAACATATTCTGTGCGTTCTGGTTCTTTGTAGCAATCAGACCCTCACTGGTGATAGCTGATACCGCTCCGGTTAGGTTCACTTTCTTTTGTGTACCATAACCTACTACTACTACTTCATCCAATTGTTCTGCGTCTTCCTTCATCACTATTTCCAGTGAAGTTCTGCCATTCAATTTTATCGTTTGATTCTTATATCCTATAAAGGATACTGACAAAGTGGCATTAGTAGGAACTGACAACGTAAAGTTTCCATCTAAATCACTAATGGCCCCCAATGATTTATTACCTACTACGGTTACATTGACGCCAATAACAGGTTCTCCCATTTCATCAACTACTTTTCCCTTAACAGTAGTATTTTGTGAAAACACCGGGAAAACAGCAAACAACAGCATTGCCATCATGCAAAGCCATGCATTCTTCAAATTAGAATTGTTTTTCATTTGTTTCATAATTAATCTGTTTTTTATGAATAGTAAACCCTCAGTTAATATAGGTAGGTTTACAAAAGGTTAACTTGTATTCCTCATAAGCATAAACATTTAGATTAGCAGTTCATTTTATTAAGTAAATTCCTACCCACAAAAGTATATGCTCCAGATTAATTATTCTTCGAAATTCGTCTTAATATTATATTAATTAAGCGCTTAATTTTTTCAATTAAACGCTTAATTTTTAATAAAATAAAGTTATTCACATAATTTAGAAAGCGGAACCTTGTAATTTTCACCTAAAGACTCCCGATACTCCTTACAGAAACGGTCATATACACTCTTGGCAATCCCCTTTTTCCCCTCCGAAAACAGTACTAAACACTTGGCAGACAATGCTTCTTCATTCAGCGGATCATGCAAAAACATAATATCAGTAATACGGAGCACCATCTCATGGTTATTTTTCTTATATTCAATCTCTAACAGATTTCTAAGTAAATCAATAGAAAGGCTTGAATAGGCGTCCTTAAATCCATCCAACCAATCAACAATCGTATTAGAAAGTAACGGACCATACAGCAACAATTCCAATATTTGGTTCAAAAACACATCATCTTTCAGAGAACCATTTCGTTGAAACAACTCTATGCAATGGAGCGCTGTACGATAATCGCAGAATACCTTTTCTTTCCACTGCATTTTCAGAAATCCACCATCACTCACTACTTCCACATCACCTACTTCTTCTAACAAAACACGTAACTTACGCAATGTCACATTCCTGTTATTTCGAGCTGAGATTTCATCCTTATCAGACCAAAGCATATCAGTTACTTTCCGGGTCAGAATACCTTTTTCATCTTTCTCTGTATAAAGAATTAACAAAACTAGCAAACTTTTCAGACGGGGAGTAAAATTAGAAGTGATATCATTTCCATCCTTATCCCGCACATTAAATGTACCAAGTAAAGAAATTGCTGAACGACTACGATCAAAATAGTTTTCTATCGGTCTAAGAATAGGAATTCTTTCATCGCCAGCTTCTACCTTCGATTCTAAATTTTCATTCTCTACATTGTTATCGTTTGCTACCAATTCTTCTTTTACACCATCCGTAGCAACTACAGAAAGCGGTTCTTCTTTCTTATGTTCAACTATTCGGTAATATAAAAAGCTTCCACCCCCCAACAACGACAAAAATCCAGCAACTATCCAATACCACATCTGAGTAGCAACAGAAGTATCTTCCGCCACTTGCATTATGTCCGTCTGGCTCATCAACGGAGTATTTATGGAATATATGGACACATCATGTGTACGATCAGTCAATATTTTATCCATTACCAAAAACAGCTTATTGCATGAAGGAGATGAGTAGAAACTAAAATCACAATCTTGATGAATAACTCTGTTATGAATGGGAATAGATACTGCTGTCCAAGTCGTATCTTTCATGGATACTTTCCACAAAATACCACCATCTTTCAAGGAAACCGCATAGAATGAACTATCTGAGGGTTCGAAATACATAGATGAAGCCATCAACATTGAGGCCTCTACCTGCTTTTTCTTCCAAACAACATGTGATTTCCTTGTTTTCAAATCAATCGCGCACAATTCTGTATAAAAATAAGAATTCAGTTCCTGTTTGCCATACTTATTTCCTCTCCCACCCAATATATAGAGTTCATCACCAACGACAGCTACTGCCGAAGAGTAACGAGGATTAAGCAAGGGTTCATAATTGATCATTTCCATTTCGCCCGTAAACGGACTCATCCTGAACAAATCATTCCTGTATCTATAAAAGCCATAGCCACCGAAGAAATAGAAAGAAGAATCAACCGGATTATAAGTACGAGCATGGTTATAATAATTCGGCTCTTCCTTATTACGCTCTACCAAATTCCATCGATCTGTATCAAAAGAGAAAAAAGAAACACGCTTTTGAGATAACGAATAAGATACCAACCTGTTAGTCAAGGTGTCAAAAATCAGATGATCTGTGAATTCCATAGCAGGATACCCGCCTTGTACACTAATTTCCTTCTTCATGGTCCCTGTTTCATCTAGTATTTCCACTTTATCTGGCTTTACCAAATAAAACAAAGCATCACGCGCATTAAAAGCAACATCCAGCCTTCCAGAGAGTGTTCCTTTATAAATTTGTTTCCACTTGATATGATCATCTATCAGCCAATAAGGAGACCGTACACGAGCTATAGATTTCGCTATTTCATCAAGACAAACATTATCATTATGTTTCCACAACCTCCACTCACGGGTTTGCTTACCATCTTGCATTATTTTCACATCCTTTAAATTTATTGGCGCTACATCAGCCAGATATTCAGGCGCATGTCCGAATAATGCTTTTACCCGACGAGTTCCATTCAAAGGAACCATTATTGTCGTATCTTTTCCCGCATACTTCACTGCAATAGAATTATTCTTCATGTCCATTCGCAAGGAAACTGAAATCCATTTTTCTCTTTCAATAGGACTGTCAATGGTAACCATTCCTTCATTAAAGACTAATGCCGGATAATGCAAACGTTCTCCTCCCGCAACAAACGAAAAACGAATTAATTGATTTGTATTAGTGTACAAATGCAAAATCGACCCAAAGTCGGGTTCACTGTTACGTACCCACATTTGAAAAGAAATGGTAAATTCATTTTCTACTTCAAAAGGCTTATTTTCATCTAGAGCGAGTGAAGTTCTTTCAGTACTAGGAGCGGAATGAGATTTAAAATAAAGTCCGCTATTATAGACGGAGGCAAATAAATTCACTCCTGCTAGCAGGAGGAAACTAAATAAAATATATCTGCGATAGTTTTTCATATTTCTATTTCAAGAACACTAGACAAAGGTATAAAAAAAACATAAAATGAGTAATAAGTTCAATAAAAAGAATTAGAACCAATCCAGTGTTATGCGAATTACCTCGCACAACACTGGATTAACACTGAACTTATCGAAAAAGAACCTATTTGAAAACTACGCTTCTCCTCAATCCCTTTACCTATCTCTCTATTTCACTTCAGGATTGACAAACATCACTTTCAACGAAGAAAGGAATTCATTTCTATTATCACATCTAAAGTTACCACTGAATTCATTTTTATCTCTTTCTCCTATTTTTATGCTTACCTTATTCCAACCTTGCAGCAAGGGTAGTTCTTTATAAGTAGCCTCATGCCTATTTTGCGAAGCGGCTACATATGCTTTATCATTAATAGCAAGCTGGCATTCCTTTGCTTTCACAACCAAAGTCAGCTTCGGCATATTCGGTTCAATCAGCAAGTCATCCAAAGGGCGCGGACTAAATACATAGATATCCAAGGCCCATCCATCCGCTTTTTTCACTAACTTCTCCTTCGCTGCAACAGGAAATACCAATTGATTATCACGCAAGAAGAAGACTTCATTTGATTTTACTTCAATCTCATTACAATCAATACCGGCATTCTTTAAAATCACTCCCAGTGTATTGTATCCCTTTTCAGAGTTAGTGAATTCTTTCAAGGTACTGATATAGAAACAAGAGGCATCTTTCTGATACTTCACAAACACAGGAGTAGCAGCTGTACATTCGTACTCACTCCGCACCGTACCGGCAGTTTTGATTTCCTCCGGACGTTTATTCCAAGCTCTCCAATCTGTTTTACAAGCATTCAGCAAGACATCTCCTTCTTCTACCAGCGCACCTGTTAATGAATATTCTGAAGCATCAGCTCTCTGAAGTTCGCAGAAATAGAAATCAGAATTATTCAAGCCACGTATCCATGACTTCTGAACCGGCAAGAAAGAAGAACGTTTAAGGTTATCTAATGCTACCGGAAGAGGTAATATCTCATTGTATACATTCAATGTCTGAGGTGTTAATCCCCAAATCCATACATCAGCACCCTTAGCAATATTAGCTAACATACTCTTCTTTTCAGCAGCAGACAAAGTGTAAGTACCATCTACAATATAGAGCATACGTGCAGGTGCAGTAATCTTTACAGCAAATTTCACGCCTTGTGCATCCAGAATACCTTTCAATTTACTGTCATCTCCGCCTATGAAAATCACTTCTTTATATTTCTCAGCCGGAGTAGCTGTCGGTGCTTCATATTGTTTTTTGTCAATATCAGCATAAGCAGACCAAGCAGAGTGTCCCGGTGCATTGGCTGCACGCATAGCATCATACATAGGCCATGGATCATACAAAGGTAGATTCGGATCATATCCCGGATTGAATGTTGTACAATAAGGACCTACACGCTCCGGTTGTACACCCGGCACACCTTCTTTATAATCAGTGAAGAAAATACCATCTTTATTGATATCCGGTTCTGTAGTCATATCTTTCTTTCCCAGTGGCAGCGGTTTCAAAGAGTACCATGCCATATTGAAAACGGTACTGTAAGAAGCTCCCATATTACGCTGGTTAGCAAGGAGGTGATAGCACTCATTAGCTAATCCTTCCATACGTCCCAACTGCGATTCATAGGCTCTTTCACCATTATACTTAGCAACCTGCTCGGGCGTACCATAGTACGCCATACTATGTTCACCGATTCCCCAAGGTTTACCTATTCCAACCCAATGTTTCATTGAGTTCATGTCCCCATAATGACCGACTGTAACTGGCAAGATGCCATCTCCATCATCTTCTCCATCGGCAGAAATCCATGGGCGGGTCGGGTCGTTTGCACGAACAATGTCTCTCCAATCTTCCCAAGCTTTCTTCTGCTGAGGCATCAATTCCGGTCTGTTGTAAACATGCAAAATCACAGGTTTATTTTCATTACTGATACTCCAACCAAAGACAGAGGCATGATTACGGTCTCTGAGTACAAAACGTTTCAAATGTTCTTTTGATGCTTCCCAGAAGAGTTCAGAATCCAGTTTCGGACCACCATCACTCGCCCAGTTAGCAGTTTCATTCAATACGCAGATACCCATTTCATCAGCTACATCCATGTAGAAACGAGGATAAATCTGTGCATGAGGGCGAACTGCATTAGCATTCATACCTTTAATGGCAGTAAACCATGCCCACGCATATCTGCGTGTCATTTGCGGAATACCCATAAAGTGCCAAGAATCACCTCTCAACTGATAAGGTTTACCATTCAGGTACTGTGTGGTACCTTGCAATGTCCATTCACGCCATCCGAAACGTTCATATTTCATATCAAGAATTTCTTTCTTAGCCTGCAATGAAAGCAATACGGCATAAAGATTCGGTTGTTCAGGAGTCCAGTAACTCAACTCACCGGATACCGGAACCTGCAACACAACTTTTGTTGAAGCATTGGCAGGGATGCTAACTTTAACAGGGGCCACTTTCAAAGCTTCCTGTCCAAGTTCCCATGCAGGTACAGGAGCAGAATTAACATCTGTCCCAGCCAGGTTTACCCATTCATTAATCTTACCTTGAAGTTGCAGATCAGTCTTTTTTTCCGTATTATTCTGTACAGTCACTTCCAGTTCAAGCATATTCTTTGAAACCAACGGCTTCACATATACATCTTCCACATGTACTTTAGGCAATGCCAACAAGTATACATCCTGCCAGATACCAGCAATGTGATATCCCCACATAGAACCGGCAGGAACAATACGACGCCCAATTGTAGAGTTGTTTTCAAACAAAGATTGACTGCGAACTCCCACCCATACTTCAGCGGTTTCACCTGCAGCTACCTTATTCGTAATATCTATGCTGAATGGAAGAAAAAGATCAAAATTCTCTCCTACTTTTTCCTTATTGATATAGACCTCAGTATAGCCGGCTACAGCTTCAAAATATAATTTTATCTGCTGCCCATTCCAGTCATTAGGAATAGTTACTGTTTTCTTCATCCACGCCATTTTCACTTGTTCCCATTCTTTCGGATAAGACGGGTAGTTGCGATGATCAGGTCCCTCTACATTTCTGTTAGCAAAAGAGTTTATATTCCATGGAGAAGGAATCTTTATACGGGTTTTACTCCATGCACCTTCTTTGGGCAATGATAATTCCGGTGCCACTCCTTTACCTTGCACGTAACTACCCGGCAAAGCCACAGGTTGGAAATCCCAATAGCCATTCAGACAGATTTCTTTCCTATACTCCTTTTCTGTTCTATTCACAAGACCCTCACTTGGTGCAAACGGGAAATTATACACCAATTTACCATCGCTCGATGTGGTTTGCCCCACTGCCTTTCCCGGCAACAAGAACAAAGTCGTCAACAAGCTTAATAAAATTGCATTTCGTTTCATTTAAGAATACTATTAATTAGGTATTAGACATATTTGTTTTTCCTGTCTGCAAAGTAAACAGGGTGACATTAAAAAGTAAGCCGAAACAGAATTAATATTGGATTAAAAACACATTAATCCTCCGGAATCCAGAACTTTTCTATTAATAATGCAAATCAGTAGTTGAATTATGTTCATTTTGGACAAGTTATGAACAAAACACAAATTACGCGAATTACATAAATAAAGGTCTGCACTGCAATCAGCTATTACTAAGTTATTTTTCTTCGGTTGGGAAAACAAATAAGAAAAAATAGTTACACATAATACATCCGTCCCACCCTTTGCTAAAAGGGCTTCGGATTTTTACTAAATTCACGACTGAAAATTAGTAAAAATCTACCGGAAAATTAGTAAAAATCCGATAAGGTTTTAGTAAAAAACAGTCACCCCGTTCAGAAAGGCTTCTGACGGCACTTTTAGTCATGTAATCATTAAAAAACAACTTGGTACATAATCTTTCTCAGGGATTTGAACAAAATGTAATAAGATGGTAGGGTGATAAAGTGATAGCGGGATAACACTCCGTGATATATAGCGCAGCCACTTTATCACCCTACCACCCTATCATCTTACCACTCTTTTATTCATTTCTGTACGATCATGAATGAATTTCAACTACTGATTCGCATATATAATATTATTCAGTACTTATTTTAGTTTAGAACTATATCATTCATTCTGCAATCTTCGTACCTTTGTCGTATGTACTAATATAATAATCATGGACAAATTTAATGTAAAAGATAGTCCCCCGGATACCTCAAGGCTTGAAAAATTATTCTTGGAAGAAGGGCTCCTGATGAAAATTAAAAAGAACGAATATCTGGTACAGCAGAATGAGAAAAACAATCAGATAGGCTTTGTCGTATCCGGTATATTCCGTTTGTCTCATACAGATGCAAATGGCAATACATGGATAGTAGGCTATAGCTTTGCAAATGCCCCGGTTTACAAGAAAAGCTTTCATTCAAAGAAATAGCCCAGTTTCTTGGCATAACTCCCGAAACCCTCAGCAGAATAAGAAAAAAACAACTGTATAACGAAAGGTCTTGACTTTGGTCAAGGCTTTTTCACTCTATATAGCTTAATATTGCCGCCATAAACATAAATCATAAAAGTATGGCAACTTACACTCATTATGGGAAACAAGCTGATGTATTCAAGCATCTGGTGCTTTGTGAAGTTCTTCAAATCGAAAAACCGCAGATATACATAGAAACGAATTCAGCATCCGCCATTTATCAAATGGCGCATACCCCGGAACAGCAATACGGCATTTACTATTTCCTGAAGAAAGCCCGTGAAGAAAAACCTTTGAGGGAATCTCTTTATTACAAGCTGGAAAGCACAGAAATGGCAAAAGGAAATTATTTAGGTTCTCCCGCTTTAGCTATGAATACATTGGCAGAACGAACATCCCAATATCTATTCTTTGATATAGAAAAAGATGCTTTAGAAAATATAGAATCCTATGCCAAACAAGTGAAATTAGAATCACATATCCAGACCTGTCATACGGATTCACTCGAAGGGATTATAAAACTACTACCCTCACTTTCCCAAGCTTCCTTCCTCCATATCGATCCTTATGAAATTGATAAAAAGGGAATATCGGGAACAACCTATCTGGATGTATTAATACAAGCAACCCAAGCAGGTATGAAATGCCTATTGTGGTACGGTTTTATGACTGGAAATAACAAAATACACATTAACCAATATATAGTGAATAGACTGGAGGAAGAAAACATCAAAGAATATACCTGTATTGAGTTAATCATGAATTCAATCAGAAAAGATACGATTCCTTGTAACCCGGGTATATTGGGGAGCGGCATTTTAGCTACCAATTTATCTAAGGAAGCCAATAAAGCAATTTGGGATTATAGCAATATGTTAGTTTGCATGTACAGTGACACTAAATATAAAAGTTATGATGGGAGACTATATAGAGATAGTATAAAGTAAACATAAAAAAAGGCTATCTATCCCAGACAGCCAATCTTTTGTTAACCTTAAATCTAATACTATGAAAAACACATTGCAAAGATACGGACTTTCAGGATATCTCCAAATTTCTAAGACTAAACGGAGACATTTATAACATGGTTTAATAGAATGAAGGAAGTTGTTAACTATTCAAATTCTTTATGTTAACAATTAACACAAAGAATTTCACTTTCTACAGCATCATTGATCTTTTTCGCTTTCAGCCTCCAGATCCTTGATTTCTCTATTCAGGAAAACGGATAAAATAGTTCTCAGAACAACTATACCACCTAAAATAGCCAGTTCATTCAAAGTTGGCTCCAATACTGTTTTTAAAATATCTGATGCAATTAAAAATTCAAGTCCGAGCAACAAATAAGTTCCGAAAGTTGCCCGTAGTTTTCGGATATTAGTAGTCGAATACTTGCCCGTGAACCTTTTGAACTCATTGATCAGAAAAGATATTATTCCGATTAATGCTCCATAGGTGACAATTAGAAGACTTGTCACACTGATTATTGTAGCTAATGTATTTAAGAAAGTAGTAAGCATGCCGATTGAAGTTTATTAATATAACATTGCAAAACACTTTAATGTTTGATTTTTTATGAAAAAGCATTGATACCGGTCTTTACAGATATCGGGTACCAGCTCGCGGCAGCGAAACGATGGGTGCCTTACCTGCAATGTAAGTATGGGATATTCATTTGCTCCTGAAAAAGATGTAAATGGTGGATATTTCTTCAACCCGACAATCGATTCCAAGAAAAGCTCCGTCACAACTCAATTTCAATAAAACTGGAGATTCTATTTTAAAAGAATCCCACTTGAGTGTACAAAAAGACAGTAATTCTGAATAATATTCCATTTACAGAAACCTATATTTCGCCTACTTTTGCACAAACAAAGAATTTAAGGTTATAGAAAAATGGATAAACACACATTTTACAGCTATTTGATAGTAGGTATGACATTTGCCTTTGGATTGTCTGCACAAGCTCAGAACAAGGTTACTGCACCCATGAAAGACGTCAACCAAGTTATTGACAACACACTGGATAGTTTAAATAAAGCCCACACAGCAAGACCTGTAGCAGGATCAAGTAGAAAAGGAGATAATCCCGTTTTATTTTTAGTGGGTAACTCTACTATGCGTACCGGAACCTTAGGGAATGGTAACAATGGACAATGGGGATGGGGATATTATGCCGGCGATCATTTCGATTCAAATAAAATCACTGTAGAAAATCATGCACTGGGGGGAACAAGCAGTCGTACCTTTTATAACCGTCTCTGGCAGGATGTTATTAAAGGCGTCCGGGCAGAAGATTGGGTTATTATTGAACTGGGACATAACGACAACGGCCCTTATGATAGCGGTCGTGCACGTGCCTCCATACCAGGTATCGGTAAAGACAGCCTGAATGTCACTATTCAGGAAACCGGAGTACAGGAAACTGTATACTCTTACGGAGAATATATGCGCCGTTTCGTACAGGATGTAAAAGCAAAAGGCGCCCATCCTATCCTATTCTCCCTGACTCCCCGCAATGCTTGGGAAGACAAGGATAGTACGGTTATCACACGCGTCAATCACACTTTTGGTCTATGGGCCAAGCAAATAGCCGAAGAACAAAAGATTCCATTCATTGATCTGAATGATATCACCGCCCGTAAATTCGAGAAATTCGGCAAGGAGAAAGTTAAATATATGTTCTATTTAGACCGCATTCACACCAGTGCTTTCGGAGCAAAAGTAAATGCTGAATCTGCTGCCGAAGGTATTCGGGAATACGCAGGTCTGGAACTGGCTAACTATCTGAAACCAATTGAACAAGATACGATCACTGGTTCCAGCCGAAAAGAAGGATGTCCGGTAGTATTCACCATTGGCGACAGTACAGTCAAAAACAAAGACGATGATAAAAATGGTATGTGGGGCTGGGGAAGCGTAATAGCCGAGATCTTTAATCCGAAAAAAATATCGGTAGAGAATTGTGCTATGGCAGGACGTAGCGCCCGTACTTTCTTGGACGAAGGACGTTGGGACAAGGTTTATAATGCACTTAAACCGGGAGATTTCGTATTAATCCAGTTCGGACACAATGACGGAGGAGATATCAACACAGGAAAAGCCCGCGGTGAGTTACATGGCTCAGGAAACGAAAGTAAAGTCTTCCTAATGGAGAAGACTGGAAAATACCAAGTAGTCTATACCTTTGGCTGGTACCTCCGCAAATTTATTATGGATGCCCAGGAAAAGGGGGCGATTCCCATTGTTTTAAGCCATACACCCCGCAATAAATGGAAAGACGGACAAATAGAGCGCAATACCGAGAGTTATGGCAAGTGGACACGTGAAGCGGCAGAAGCAACCGGTGCTTACTTTATAGACCTGAATAAACTATCTGCTGATAAACTCCAAAAAGCAGGACCTGAGAAAACTGCAGTTTATTATAATACGGATCATACACACACTTCTTTGAAAGGAGCACAAATGAATGCCCGAAGCATTGCAGAAGGATTAAAAACTACAGATTGTCCACTGAAAAAGTTTTTAAAATAGGAATTATATGAAAACATGTTCCTATCACTGCTATAATACACTCTTTTTTCACTCCAAACCTGTAAAAAATGAGTAAAAGAAAAAATATATTCACCTAAAATAACAAAGAATCATTTTTCTTCGTATAATTGCAGATTATTATATTCATAATCTTATGGGGAAAAGATTTTTATTTATTGCTACTTGCATAACTTCGGCACTATTACTAGCAACAAGTTGTTTAGAAAAAAATGATGTGTATGTTAAAATTCCGGCAGACCAGTTCTTCGATTTTGACTTAAACCAGAAGATAAGCCTGTCTGTGGACTATGGTTTCAAAGGAAAAGACTATGTTGTCTTATTCGACCTCTACGACGAAAATCCGATAATAGAAAATGAAAACGAGGAACTTATCAAAAAAGACCTCTCTCCCATTTATCGTGCCGCCACAGATAAAGATGGCAAATTTTCCGGCGAGATACAAATTCAGTCTGCTCTTTCGGAGGTTTGGTTATATTCAGAGTATGCCGGAACACTCTCTCCCATTCAGTTAGAAATTACCGACAACTCTATCATGTACAATCAGGAGAAGTACATTGCAAAAGCAACAACCCGAGCCTTAACACCCAACAATCATCAATATCCTGACGGCTGGCTAACCTTGGGTGATTGGAGTGCCCTCGGAACTCCTACTTATCTAACACCCGGCAGAGTGCTGCCTGATGCAAAAACGTTGTATAATATAAATGAGATATTCGTCAAATACAATGGAACTGCTATGGAGCAAAGGGATTATGGAAAAGCATTTTTCGCTCCTGGCGTTAGCTCTGAGATAAAAATTATCAAATCCACAAAAGTTTACTTATGTTTCATCAACAGTTCCGCTGCCTGGAACAATAGTGTTGGCTACTTTAGTTACCCTACCGGACAAGAGCCCCAAAGTATATCAGAAGTGCAAAGAATCATTGCATTCCCCAGTGCCACCTCTATTGCTCACAAAGGCGCAACAGGAGCACTGGTTAGTGGAGACAGAGTCTTATTGAAATATTGGGATGGAGAAAAATTTCATGATGAATTTCCGGCAGGAGTAACCATCGGATGGTGGTTGCAAGGAATGGGATTTGAGGCAGGAAACATCAAACCCAAAGTCGATGAAAAATATACCAGATTCTCCCTTTCTCACCTAAATTCGGATGGAAAACAACGAAGCATTTCATTAAGGGATCCCAACTCTGATCAGCTTGTAGCTATCGGATTCGAAGATAATATCGACCTTCGTTACAATGACGCCACTTTCTATCTGCAAATAGAAGAGAAGGGAGCAATAGACGAAAGCAATACACCTACAATACCGGATGTAGGAAATCCACCGAGTAACACGGAGAACTTCACTACATACTATGGTACACTGACCTTTGAAGACTTGTGGCCATCAATGGGTGACTATGATATGAATGATGTGATGATAGACTATTCATGCAAAGTGTATAAAAACACGAGTAATAATAGAGTATATAAAATAGAGAATCAATTCATTCCACGTCATAATGGTGGTACACTCCAATCAGGATTTGGCTTCCAGTTGAGTCATGTCTCATCTGGCGATGTAAGTAATATAACAATAGATGGAACCGGACAATCACAATATATGCAGGGAGCCAATCAAGAACCCGGACAAAGTCATCCTACTTTCTTATTATTCGATGACCTCAACGATGTACTTGAAAAGACAATCACAATAAGTTTTGAATTGAACGATCTTGTAGAAGCAAATGTCGTGCCTCCATATAATCCATTCATCTTTGTAGAATCGGACAAAGGTAGAGGAAAAGAAGTACATCTGGTAAAATATCCTCCGACAGACAAGGCTGATTTCAGTCTATTCGGTACAGGAAGCGATGCTTCACGCCCTAATGAAGGACTCTACTACGTAATGAACAGGCTTAAATTTCCCTTTGCTCTGAATTTAGCAAGTATTAAGGATTTCCCTACACCAGATGAAAGTGTAAGAATCGACTTAGCTTATCCCCAATTCAACGATTGGGTACAGTCTGAAGGCAAAACTAATAAAGATTGGTATATGCATCCCGCACAATAGAGTACTATCAAGTTTGCATCAATATTGCCTACACCCTACACCTGCTATTGTTTTCATCTGATTATCAAAAAGATAGTTAGTGCAGGTTGTGGTGTAGGAAGGTGTCGGAAAATTTCATCCTACACCGAAAAGCAGATAAAAAAGAGTTTTTTCAAGCCCACAGCACACTAATTTACAACCTTTTAACACAAGCCATGCAAACTTTGACCGAATTCATTCAAATATCCCTTTTTTAACCTGAATTATTCATTTCAGGAGTAAAGGAGTGATCATTTCGTTAGATGTTAAGGAGTAGGAATCCATAATCCCATTAATAGAAAACTGAATCATAAAGGAAAAGCCTGATATGTTCCTTACTTTTTCCTCTAAAGCTTCAATGTTAATGTCATTATGCTATAAACAAAACTTCATTTTCCGGCTGGGGGCTGTCCGTCCCGCAATTGCGGACTGCATAGCCCCTGTATGGAAAACATAGAGCCCGCAACTGCGGAACAAAGTTTTGCTGCAGGCAAAAGAACAAAAACAATAAAGCAAAGACCGATTTTCATACGACCTTCTTTTCATCCTTCTTGTTGCTCTCAAGCAAAGAACCAAGAGTCTTTGGAAGAATAATGCGGAGTTACCCTCTGTTTTCTTTTAAGACAGAAGCATTTACAGGGATTTGCGCAAAAATCCTCATTTCTCTACCGGAATAACTTTGATGATTACTGTCGTTATAAGATCTGGAGACCTTTCCGCATCTGTGTAAACAGAAGGCATTTTCACTCCTCCCACGCCTTGCATAGCTTCATCACCTCCCAGATATTTTAACGTTTTCCATTCACCATCTACAAAGTATCCCTCTCTCAGAGTCCCATAGCTAATCCCCGGACGTTTCCTATCCTTCGAATTGAAAGACACATTTATGCCATAACCGGAAACTAAAAATTCATCTTCCGATAACCGGATTACAAGACCATATCCTTCATAAGGCTCAGTCGCATGATAATGTATATTCATTTCGTAGTCACCAAAATCAATTTTATCACTTCTGTTCTCCTGTTGCATAAAACCTCTCATTTGTCCCGTTCCATGTTTTTTTACGATCAATGGCATTAGATTCTTCAATACTTTATATGCTTCTCTCAATGGATGTTTTTCATTATAAACGCTATAATTATCTATAGCAAAAGGAGAAAAGCATATAGCATCATATTCAGCCAAGGTATAGAATGCCTTGGCAGGGCCGCTCCATTTTTCCCCTCGGAATAAAGCCACAGCCTCAGGAACGAATATCGGATTATCGTTTCTATCATATTCCTTCAATTTAGATATATAATCTTCATTATAATTATCCACTGCAAGGACATCTATTGCAGGTGCAGCCAATTGGTAAATATCAAGCATTCTGGCATTTGGTCCTCCACTTGGATATTTTCCCGGTATGGGGTCTTTAGGATAAATAGTCCATGCATTAACAAACAGAGGTATCGGGTAAGCACTCTTTCCAGCAGATGCTACCTCCTGGATATGGCAAGCATAATTCCACCCCATAAACATCTCATCCGCCAGGCTATTGCTCTCATTTCCAAACACATCTTCCCAACTCCCCTTCAGCTTCTTTCCATGGGCTTTCCACTATTCTATAATCTCCGGCAAGATTCTCTTCTCGTTTTTAACAATGTATTTTATGAGCTGTTCCGGTACATCTTTTTTAAACAGAGTCTCCGCCATAATTGAACGATCCCTACTATCCCCCAATATACCAACTTCATTCTCTACCTGAACCATTAACACAGTTTGCTCCTCACTATCTATCTGCCTGATGTGGTCCATCAATTTATAAAATGCTTTTGATTCTATATTAGTCAGAGCTGAGGTAAAGTTAGCCAGATATGGAAGATTTTGTCCCTTCTCGTCTCTCATGCGCGGAAAGCGTTTGGTATCTTTCATCACCCAATAGGGCGCATATCCCGAAGTTCCATTTTTCCAACTTCCAAACCAAAGAAAGACCAACTTTAGATCATATTTCCTAGCCTCTTTAATCAGACCATCTACAATGGCAAAATCATATTGACCTTCTTCCGGTTCCAATTGTTCCCAGGTTACTGCAAGCAAAACCGTATTTAGATTTAGATCTTTCAAATGCTGCCATTTCAGTGCCATACTTTCAAGGGTAGATGCACTTGAATTCATAAGCTCTCCAGCAAGCATAACATAGGGTTGGTTATCCAATAACAGTTGCTTCACCCCATATTCGTTTGTCGCCAACTTCGGCAAATCATGTGCCATAAGACTAAAGTTTGCTGAAAGTAAACAAGACAGGAAAATACTAATTACCTTTTTCATGATATTATTACTTCTTAAATAAACTCTTCAGTTACTATTTGACAATAATACGCGAGGAACATTAATAATGCCATTAATTCTTTATTAACCCAGAAAGGAATTATTATTTTTTATATGAACTAACCATTCATGACAGACGTTATACCAATAGAACTTTAAAGACCAACGATCATGGAAAAGTATCTGATTCATAGTAATGAGTTGCATTTCATCAACAAGGAACGCATTCACAGGGAAGTAGAGAAAATGGTAGAGTCATTAGACATGGCAGCAGGTTCCACCGAAGGGTTCGATCTGTATACCGTAGTAGAAAGTTATTTCACTGATCTCGAAAAGCGAAGGGAAATCAATCGCTTACTACATATAGAGAAAGATGAATGCGAAGCCATAGAGGAAGAACTCGGAGTATATGAAATGTGATTTACAATAAAAACTATCACGAGTATTAACTATAAAGAATAAGGGGCATAACAACAACTTGCTATGCCCCCTATTCTTTTACAGCAATCAGTTCCAGACTACTATCAGTCCTTTGATTGATGTACTGTCAGTTGTGGGAAAGGGAAACCGATACCTTCCTTATTGAATACAGAATAAATGGTCTTGTTCATATCGAAGTAAACTCCCCAATAATCTCCACTCTTTACCCAAACACGGATAACAACATTTACACTGCTTGCATCCAAAGCATGAAGGGCTACAAAAGGTGCCGGGTCAGCAAGGATACGCTTATCTTCAGCAATAATCCGTCTAACAGTTTCTTCCACCTTATCATAGTTCTCACCATATTCTACGCCAATTACCCAATCCACACGGCGGGTATCTTCACGGCTATAATTGGTTACTGTACCACTGCTCAAGGCTCCGTTCGGTATATAAATCACTTTATTATCAGCCGTAGTCAAAATCGTATGGAAGATTTGTATCTCACGTACCGTACCTGATACCCCCTGACTTTCTATCCAGTCCCCCACCTTGTAAGGACGGAACAAGAGAATAATCAAGCCACCCGCAAAATTCTGTAGATTACCGGACAAAGCCATACCAATAGCCACACCAGCAGATGCCAGCAAGGCAGCAAAGGAGGTTGTTTCTACACCCAGCTTACCGATAACGGCAATAATCAGCAAGATGGTCAGAAGGATATTTACCAAGCTCTTTACAAAGCTTTGAATACCAGCATCCACATGACGCTTTGCCAACAGTTTGGAAACCATCTTCTTAATGAGAGAAATAAGGAAACGTCCAATGACAAAAATTAGAATAGCCCCAATAATATTTCCACCGGCAGCTACACCCCAGTCTATTAATTGTTGAAGAAAGACTTGCAATTTGCTGAAGCCTTCTTCTACTACAGTTCCATCGGCAGGAATTGCCGTTTGTAATAATACTAACATAATATTTGTTCGTTTGAAGTTAATAAAATCATTATCTCCTAATAATTACGGGAGATTACAAAATTAACAAATATTTCCGGTTATCGTTCACTTGATTTGCGTGTTTCAGCGAAAACACTTAATTTTGCTCCCGATTTCAACTAAGGGGTGCCCTAATATGACGGGCTGAGATCATACCCATTGACCTGATCCGGGTAGTGCCGGCGGAGGGAAAAGAAGAAAAGTTCCCCTTTTCTGTATTCATCTTTAATAGTTAAAATTGCAATGAGAAAACATGCAATGGCGGCCTGCCTGTTGACGGCAACGCTGGGCGTCTGTGCGCAGACGCATGAAAAGGACAGCTTGCGGGTGATAAGCCTGCAGGAAGTAGAAATTATTTCTACCCGTGCCACGGGAACTACTCCGGTGGCGTTTACCAATGTTAGTAAAGAACAGCTTAAAAAGCAGAACTTCGGACAAGACATTCCCTATCTGTTGTCGTTCACACCGTCTGTACTGACAACGAGTGATGCAGGTGCAGGTATCGGTTACACCAGTATTCGGGTGCGCGGAACAGATGCTACACGCATCAATGTAACCACTAACGGTATACCCATGAACGATGCGGAAAGCCATTCTATCTTTTGGGTAAATACTCCCGACCTTGCCTCTTCACTTCAGGACTTGCAGATTCAACGCGGTGCAGGAACTTCCACAAATGGTGCAGGAGCATTCGGAGCCAGTATCAATATGAAGACACAAGGCATTCTGCCCACACCGTATGCAGAATTCTCAGGCTCTTACGGGTCATTCAATACCCATAAAGAAACGGTAAAGGTAGGCACCGGCCTCATCAATGGACGATGGGGAGTTGATGCACGTCTGTCTAATATCCACAGTGACGGCTACCGTGACCGTGCCAGTGCCGACCTGAAATCTTATTTTGTGCAGGGCGGATATTATGGCGACAAGACTACCGTCAAATTCATCACCTTCGGCGGAAAAGAAGAAACATATCATGCTTGGGATGGTCTGGATAAAAAAACATTGGAAAACGACCGTAAGTACAATCCCAACGGAGCCATAGAAGATGCCCAAGGAAATGTAATCGGATTCTATGACAATCAGATAGATTACTACCGCCAGACACATTACCAATTATTACTAAACCAGATATTGTCTTCTTCATGGAAGCTGAACATAGCACTGCACTACACTGACGGTTACGGTTACTATGAGGAATACAAAAATCGGCGTACACTGGTGGAGTATGGCTTGACTCCATTTGAAACAAACGGTACCACTATAGAGAAATCGGACCTTATACGCCGTAAGCTGGTAGACAGTGGTTTCGGTGGCGGTATATTCTCTTTCGATTATAAAGGAGATAAGTTAGATGCCTCCATCGGTGGCGGACTGAATTATTATAAGAATACCCATAACGGCAAGGTGGTATGGGTGAAGAATTATCTGGGTGAGCTTGCCCCCGATCATGAATATTACCGCAACATCGGACGGAAAACAGATGGCAACATCTACGCAAAGGTAAATTATGAAATACTGGATGGGGTTAGTTTATATGCCGATATGCAATATCGCTATCTGCGCTACAAGATAAACGGCAATAACGACAAGTGGGATTGGACAGCCGATCCGGCACACCTGCAACCACTGAATATTGATGAAGATTTCAGTTTCTTCAATCCTAAAGCCGGTATCTTCTGGCAAATTAATCCCTATAACAGTCTTTATGCCTCCTTCAGTGTGGCAAATAAAGAACCGACACGTAACAACTATACCGACAACCTGTTTGCTGCGCAACCAAAATCAGAACGGATGTTCGACTATGAACTGGGCTACAACTTCCGCAAAGGTTGGTTTAATGCAGGCGTCAACCTGTACTATATGGATTATAAGAATCAATTGGTGCTAAATGGACAATTGAACGAAATCGGAGAACCCGTAGCAGAAAACGTGAAGGACAGTTATCGCATGGGCATCGAGTTGATGGCAGGCGCCCGCATCACCAACTGGCTGCGCTGGGATGTCAATGCAACCTGGAGCCGCAACCGCATCAAGAATTACACCGAATATCTGAATGATGTGAATGAGGACTGGAAAGATATGTATAGTGAAAGCTGGGGCATCTCGCAGACCACCCGCTATATCGGAACCACTCCCATCTCTTTCTCACCGGACTTCATGGCAAACAGCCTCATCTCTTTGGATTATAAAGGTTTTAATGCATCTTTGCAGACGCAATACGTCAGCAAGCAATATTTAAACAATGCTCATCAGGAAGATTGTACGCTGGATGCCTACTGTGTTAGCAACCTGAGTCTCGGATATACTTTCAAACTGAAAGGGCTGAAATCTGTTAATGTAGGTGTAACAGTCTATAACCTGTTTGACGAAACCTACGAAAGCAACGGCTATGCATCGGGAAGTGCTGTGTACGAAGGTCACGGTAAGAATCAAATAAAGGATAAAGACAGCAAATTGCTTTATACATCCAATTATGCAGCCTACTATCCCAATGCAGGTATTAACGCGCTGGCACATATTACGCTGAGTTTTTAGTACATGGAACAAACTCTCGAAATTATCGGAACCATCGTCGGTCTTGTCTACCTCTGGTTAGAATACCGGGCGAGTATCTATCTTTGGATAGCGGGCATCATCATGCCTGCTATCTACATTTTCGTCTATTACGATGCCGGACTGTATGCTGACTTCGGAATAAATATCTATTATCTGGGGGCAGCCGTCTACGGTTGGATGATGTGGAAATACGGCAGTTTTGTAAGACGAAAACTTCATCTACGTATCAAAGAAGGGCAGCAGGAACTTCCCATTACCCGTATGCCGATGAAATATTACCTGCCCCTCGGCATTATATTCGTCGTTACTTTTGTCGGCATTGCCTGGATACTCATTCGTTTCACCAACAGTAATGTACCCTGGCTTGATTCTTTCACCACTGCCCTCAGTATCGTAGGCATGTGGATGCTGGCACGTAAATATGTAGAACAGTGGTGGGCATGGATTGTGGTGGACATTGTCAGTGCAGGACTCTATGTTTACAAAGGCCTCGATTTCACAGCAGGACTGTATGCTCTTTATACAATAATTGCTATCTTTGGCTACTTCAAATGGAAGAGGATGATGGAAAGAGTGGTAGAGTGATAAGATGGTAAGGTGATAAAAGAAACAATGATGAAAGAAAATGATAATAAAAATTCAGTGGAACTCTGTGTTCTCTGTGGTGAACCGGAAGCAGTAATCTTAGCCAATGGTGATTATCCGACTCATCCTATACCTTTGCAGATACTGGCAAGCGCTCCTTATATCGTTTGCTGCGATGGCGGTGCAGATGCTTATATAAATCGTGGCAACGTACCTGATGTTATTATCGGTGACGGAGATTCACTGAGTGAAGAAAACCGCCGGAAATATAGTCATATTCTTCATTACATCTCCGACCAGGAAACCAACGACCAGACTAAAGCCGTAAACTTCCTTTTATCACAAGGTAAAAAAAATATCGCTATCGTAGGAGCCACAGGCAAACGGGAAGACCATACTTTAGGAAATATCAGCCTGCTCATTGATTATATGCGTACCGGAGTTCATGTCCGCATGCTGACCGATTATGGTATTTTTATTCCCTGCCATGATACCTGTTCTTTCCCCAGCCAACCGGGTCAACAGATTTCAATCATAAACTTTGGTGCCCATAACCTGCGAGGTGAAGGCTTAGTATACCCTCTCAGTGACTTCACTAACTGGTGGCAAGGTACACTGAACGAAAGCACGGAAACAGAATTCAGTATTCACGCGGAAGGAGAATACCTGGTAGTTATTAACTATTAGCTTTCCTCTCCGCTACCTCCACAAAGTACACACTCAGACATATCATCCCGATAGCCACCCCCTGTTCCCAGGTAAAGCGGTCTTGCCCCACGATATAAGAAACGACACTGGTCACAGTCAGTATCAGATAACCATACATGGCCACTACGGTTGTCTTCAGATACTTCAATCCGATGGGCATCAACCAATAACTAAGATAAGTAGGGAAAATAAGGATGAATGCCAGAACCACCCACGGCATCCAGTGCCAGGTTCCATGTACTGCGTCGGCGAACAACGGCGCGTTCCAGCCCAGGATAGTAGATATCACCAGACCGGACAGCGCCGCGCCCCCAAACACATATTTCATTACAGTCACCAAGCCAATCTCTTCCAGCAATTTCTTACTCAGAATCAGATAAATGGCAAAGAACACCGAACTGAGCAGGCACAACATATTACCTGTAAAGGCATCATGTGCCAAGTCATCGCTGCCTTGAGTCAATATACAGAGTAGCGCACCACCGAAACCGAGGGAAATTCCGATAATTTTCATCAGTGTAGCCCGCTCGTGCAGAAAGAGAACGGAGATAAGAAATACCCAGATAGGTTGCAGGGAATTGAATATGGCACTGCTAACAGGCGTCGTCTTACTGATACCCAGCAAATAGCAGAACATAAAACCATACATGCCGAATGCCCCCAGACAAAGTAACCCGATACGCTGCCGCCGTGTGATAGGCGCTTCTTTCACAAACCAGCCTGTCACCCAGAACGCCACAGCAGCAAAAGTACAACGCACCGTGACGCCCGTCAATGCACCCATCCACACAGGCAACAGGAATTTCAGGGCATTCATATTCAATCCCGCAAATATTCGCGAGACTACCAAACTTAAATTGGCCTCCAGTTTCTTATCTTTCATTCGGATATCGCAATTTTGGTTTCAAGGCAGAGAACACAGAGAGAAGAAAATTGTTCAACGTACATGGATATTCCAAAACTATTCGTATCTTTAGGATGTTCTATGGAAAACAAAAAAGGATAGCCCTATGAAAAGTAAAAAAGACACACTGCGTACCGAAACGCAAGATGAACCTAAGAGCAAAGAACAAGTGCTCACATTCTCTCATCAACTGCGTCGGGAAATTGAAACAGCCTGCTGCCAACTGGATAACCGCGAAGGACAGAATAACTTAACAATAAACAAGGAGGTAGCAGAATGGCTAAGCAAGTAATATGGTCGCTCGTCGCCAAGAAACAGTTGAAGGAAGCATTCCAGATACTAAAGCTAAAGAATGGGAATAATGAGGTTGGTGAAGTGCTCTATGTACAATTACAGAACATATTGCACCGCATCAGCATGAATCCGTTCATCGGACAAACAACAGAAGTAGAAAATATACGCTACATCATTCCTCACCCGGGATATACACTTTTCTATCGACATAGCCTCAAGAAGATAGAAGTTGTTGTACTATGGGATAACCGGTTAAAAATGGGAGAACTGAAGGAAGTTCCCAAGAAGGATTTTTAATATCTGCCATGCTTCGACTACACTCAGCATGGCAGATATTAAAAAATCAGTACTTATAGCGACAATAGATAACTTTTAAAATCAGCAAATTCCTTTGTCATCGATAGGCTTTGCTTTTCACCTTGCATAAAAGCTTTCAGTTTTGCAGGAATCTCTATGCTTTCATCGATAATACCTTCTACGGTTTCGAGGAATTTCGCCGGATGTGCCGTCTCCAGAAAAACGCCAGTTTCACCTGGTTTCAATCCTTCTTTCAGAGCACGGAAACCACAGGCACCATGCGGATCGAGCAGGTAATGACATTCCTTCCACGTTTCACGCATCGTTTCGGCAATCTGTTCATTAGTATAAGTAGTACCACTGATTTCAGCAGAGATGGCCGCATGGCTGCCTCCATAAAGATCGAGCACACGCGCAAAGTTACTCGGATCGCCTACATCCATAGCATTGGCAATGGTAGCGATAGAAGGACGTGGAGTATAAACTCCGGTTTTCAAATATTGATAGAAGATATCGTTACGGTTATTGGCAGCAATGAAACGCTTCACAGGCAATCCCATACGTTTGCCAAACAATCCGGCAGTAATATTTCCAAAGTTACCGCTCGGAACACAGATAACCGGTAAATCAGCTACAAGTGACGAGCTACGAGCTACAAGTGCTGCGCTATCATGCTGCATAGTACTCGTAGCTCGTAGCTTGTCACTCGTAGCTTTCTTCAGTTGCGCATAAGCATAGAAGTAATAGAAAGCCTGCGGTAAGAATCGTGCTACATTAATGGAATTGGCACTGGTAAGTTGCAGATGCTCATTCAGTTCCTTATCCATAAAAGCAGACTTCACCAACGCCTGGCAATCATCGAATGTACCGTCTATCTCAAGGGCGGTGATATTCTGTCCGAGAGTCGTAAATTGTTTTTCCTGTATTTCACTAACTTTCCCTTTAGGATAAAGCACATATACATGAATGCCCTCCACGCCGAGAAAACCATTAGCTACCGCACTTCCCGTATCACCGGAGGTAGCAACCAACACATTGACTTGTCTTTTACCTTCTTTTCTGATGAAGTATCCTAAAAGACGGGCCATAAAACGTCCGCCCACATCTTTGAAAGCAAGCGTCGGGCCATGGAAAAGTTCGAGGGAGTAAATATTTTCCGTCACTTTCACCAGAGGAACATCGAAACTCAATGTATCGTAAACGATTTGTTTCAATGTTTCGGCAGGCACATCTTCCCCAAAGAAAGCATCGGCTACGCGATAGGCAATCTCCTGAAAAGAAAGAGTATCGATACTATCATAGAAATCTTGTGGCAAAGGTTTAATGCTATATGGCATGAAAAGTCCTTTGTCGGTAGCAAGTCCCTTCACTACGGCTTCTTCCAGACTGGCGTCGGGAGCTTGTTTATTGGTACTGTAATATTTCATAATCAGCTTTTCATAAATTCATTAATAAACTCATCTTCCTTCAATAATCCGTAACTTCCTTTGCAAACAGATACTTCATCAAAGGTCTGTACACTATCCGGTTCGATACCCGGATACCAGATGAAGAAAGGGATCGGTTCATTGGTATGTGTGCGAAGCTCACATGGAGTAGGATGATCGGGCAATACGGCAATAGCTACCGGTTCCTCCCAATCTTTCACGGCTTCATAGATAGGACCTACAGCACGGCTATCCAGATTTTCGATCGTCAGAAGTTTTAAATCTACATTTCCTTCATGTCCGGCCTCATCGCTGGCTTCGATATGCAGATAGACGAAATCATCCGTCTTCAGGGCTTCCAATGCGGCAGCCACTTTGTTCTCATAATTGGTATCGTACAATCCGGTAGCACCTTCCACTGTCAGGCGACGCAAGTCCGCATAATATCCGATACCATTGATCAAATCTACAGCAGAAATCACTGCCCCCCGTTTCACTTGTGGGAACTTATCAGACAAACGTTCCATTTTAGGACGATATCCGGGACTCCAGGGCCAAATACTGTTAGCCGGGTCTTTCCCTTCCGCCATTCGCTTCTGATTCAACGGATGATTTTTCAAAAGCTCCTGCGAACGCAGGATAAGGTCATTAATCAGGTCCGCAGTCTGTTGAGGAGTCAGGGGAGAAAGTGACGAGTGGGCTGCGCTATCATCCTGCATAGCACTCGTAGCTTGTAGCTCGTCACTTGTAGCTTTTACCAATAACGGGCGGAAAGGTTTCAACGGCACATCATGCGGTGGCGTACAATCGATACGCTTATCTCCACCTTTGATCACCAATAAATGACGGTACTGAACACCTGTATGGAAACGCACCCGTTCATTACCCAGATGTTCCTGCAAGTATTTCACCAGTACATCGGCTTCTTCCGTTGTGATATGCCCGGCAGAATGGTTTTTAATATGATCGCCTTCAATGCAAATGATGTTACAACGCATTGCCATCTCGCCCGGCTTCAAATCTACGCCGATGCTGGCAGCTTCCAGAGGTCCTCGTCCTTCATAAACTTTCGGCAGGTCATAGCCCAGAACGGACATATTCGCTACCTCACTACCGGGATGAAAACCGTCGGCAACAGTCTTCAGCCGTCCCGTACGTCCCATGCTCGCCAGTTTATCCATATAAGGCGTCTTGGCATATTGCATCAGCGTCTTACCGCCCAATGACTCCACAGGCCAATCCGCCATTCCATCGCCTAATATGATTATATGTTTCATTTTATTAAACATTTGCAATACTCATGATATCCGCAAATACACCTGCCGCCGTCACTCCGGCACCGGCACCGTATCCCTGTATCATCATCGGATATTCTTTATAACGTTCCGTAGTCAACAGAATAATATTGTTACTACCTTCCAGACCATAGAACGGATGATTTACACCCACTTCCTGCAAACCGACCGATGCTTTGCCATTCTCCAGTTTAGCAACAAAACGCCAGTGCTTGTTCTCTGCTTCCAATACCTTGCGACGGGCTTCGAAGTCCGCGTCCAAACTCGGCACTTTCTTCCAGAAATCATCCAGTGAACCTTCAAAGAAATCATCGGGCACGAACAGGTTCTTTTCTACATCCGACTGTTCCAGTCTGTAACCGGCTTCACGCGCCAGAATCACCAGTTTACGGATAACATCTTTCCCGCTAAGGTCAATACGCGGGTCCGGTTCGGAATAGCGTTCTTCCTGCGCCATCTTAATGGTCTTGCTGAAAGGAATATCCGCACTGATCTTATTAAATATATAGTTCAGCGTGCCACTCAGCACTGCTTCAATCTTCAATATCTTGTCACCACTATGGATAAGGTCATTGATCGTATTGATAATCGGAAGTCCCGCACCCACGTTCGTTTCAAAGAGGTACTTCACACCACGCTGACGGGCAATCTGTTTCAATTCACGGTAGTTCTCATATTCCGAGGAAGCGGCAATTTTATTGGCAGCTACTACAGAAACGTTGTGTAACAACAAGTCTTTGTACAAGGAAGCAACTGCCGCACTTGCCGTACAGTCTACAAATACTGAGTTGAAGATATTCATACCGATAATCTCGTCACGCAAAGTTTCCAGCGTACTCGGCTTACCCTTCTCTGCCAATTCTGCACGGAAATCTGTCAGATCAAAGCCTTCACGGCTAAACATAGCCCGGTCAGCATCAGCGATACCTACAATATGCAGTTTCAATCCATTCTCCACCATCAACTTCTGTTGCTGGCAACGGATTTGCTCTACCAAACTGCCGCCCACCGTACCGATACCGCAAATAAAAAGGTTCAGTACCTGGTATTCCGACAGGAAGAATGAATCGTGGATAACATTCAATGATTTACGCAATGATTTGGAATCCACTACAAATGAGATGTTTGTTTCCGAAGCACCCTGGGCACAAGCTATCACATTGATACCGTTACGTCCCAACGTCCCGAACAGCTTTCCGGCAATACCCGGCGTATGCTTCATATTTTCACCTACGATAGCTACCGTAGCCAAGTTCTTCTCTGCCTGTATCGGAGAAATCTCTCCCATTTCAATCTCTTTGGCAAACTCTTCATTCAGCACTTCACATGCCAGGTCGGCATCCGCATTACGCACACCGATAGACGTAGAGTTTTCCGAAGATGCCTGAGATACAAGGAACACACTGATGCCATTCTTTGCCAGTGCCTTAAAGATACGGTAGTTCACACCAATCACACCTACCATACCCAGCCCCTGCACAGTAATCAGACTGGTATCATTGATAGAAGAAATACCTTTAATCGCTTTTGTGCGCGGATCAGATACTTCCTGCTTGATAATCGTTCCTGTTCCTTCGGGATTGAATGTATTCTTTATTAAAATAGGAATATTCTTGTGGCAAACCGGATAAATAGTCGGCGGATATACTACCTTGGCACCGAAGTTACAAAGCTCCGTTGCCTCTACATAACTCAGTTCGTTAATGGTATAAGCGGTAGAAATCACACGCGGATCGGCAGTCATGAAACCATCCACGTCCGTCCAGATTTCCAATTGGTCGGCATCCAATGCCGCAGCAATAACTGAAGCTGTATAATCGGAACCACCACGCCCCAGGTTCGTAACATCTCCTGTCACCTTATCAGTAGAGATGAACCCCGGTACCAGTGCACGCTTCGGCAAAGTGCTGAATGTTTCACGAATCAGTTCATTCGTCAACTCTGTATCCAATACATACTTGGAGTGCTTCTTTTCAGTTTTGATGAACTTGCGCGAATCAAACCATTGGGCTCCAGTCAACTCTGCAACGATAATGGACGATAAACGCTCGCCATAGCTGACAATCGTATCAGAAGTCTTTTGCGAGAGGTCCTTTATCAGATAAATACCCTGGAAAATATCTTTCAGTTCATTGAGCAATTCGCCAATCTGGCGTTGCAATTCCACTTGCCCCTCACCTGCAGGAATCACTTCTTTAATCATTTCCACATGGCGGTAAACAATTTCGCGGAACTCATTTTCGTAAGCAGCATCACCGGCAGCCGCCATTTTCGACGTGTTTATCAGCTTGTCTGTGATGCCCCCCAGTGCGGAAACCACCACAATTACCGGTTCTTCTACTGCTTCTACAATTCTCTTTACGCTCAAAATACTGTTCGCGGAACCTACGGACGTTCCGCCGAATTTTATTACTTTCATATCCTTTATTACTATTGATAAGGTTGATACAATGTGTCGGGAACAGGACGTATATACCTGTATTGACTTGAATTAAATAAGAAAAACTGCTGAAAAATAGTGTAACACGTAGAAACACAAATACTATCCATTAACCCCTAAGGGTCATGGTCATGCACATGGATGTGACTGTATGTTGATAGTACTTGTTCATACTCTCTGTTTCTTTCATTATTGATAAGTGTCGCAAAAGTAATAATAAAAACATTCAATCTATCACATTTTGCGGTTTTTTTGTAATAAAAATATAGAAAGGCCTCAAAAGAGGCAGAAATATGCAAAAGTACGAAGTGTCATTTTCACACATTAACACACAAAAATCCAGTACCAACGGCACAGTTTTATAACATTTTGATATTAAATCCAAGATATATCATTATATTTGCACTAAATTATCGTAAGAGAATGCGTATGAGTCCAAATATAACTTCCATTTTGCTAATCTATACCGGTGGAACCATCGGAATGATAGAAAACCCCGAAACAGGCGCTTTAGAGAATTTCAATCTCGAGCAACTGAAAAAGCACGTACCGGAGCTGCAAAATTTCACATTCCATATCGATACTTATCAGTTCGATCCTCCGATGGACTCTTCGGATATGGACCCGGAAGCCTGGCGCAAACTGGTGCACATCATCAGTGACCATTACGATAGATACACAGGTTTTGTAATTCTGCACGGCACGGATACGATGGCATATACAGCATCCGCCCTTAGCTTTATGTTAGAAGGATTGAGTAAGCCTGTCATCCTCACCGGCTCACAACTCCCTATCGGAGTACTCCGCACGGACGGAAAAGAAAACCTTCTTACCAGCCTTGAAATAGCCAGTGCACGTGATGCAAAAGGCAATCCGCTTGTACCCGAGGTCTGCATCTTTTTTGAGAATCACCTGATGCGCGGCAATCGTACCATCAAGATGAACGCAGAGAACTTCAATGCATTCCGTTCATTCAACTATCCCGTATTGGCAGAAGCAGGTATTCATATTAAATATAATAATGTACAAATCCGCTTTAAGGAAGTTGAACGGGAACTGAAGCCACATTATCTATTAGATACCAATGTTGCTGTCCTAAAGCTCTTTCCGGGTATTCAGGAGAATGTAGTATCGAGTATATTGGGCATTGAGGGATTGAAGGCTGTCGTGCTCGAAACTTACGGTTCGGGGAATGCTCCCCGCAAAGAGTGGTTCATACGCCGCTTGCGGAATGCTTGCGAGCAAGGGATAGTCATCGTCAACGTCACCCAGTGCAGTGCCGGAACCGTAGAGATGGAACGTTATGAAACGGGGTATCAGCTGATGCAGGCGGGAGTAGTTTGCGGATATGACAGCACAACGGAGTCTGCCGTTACTAAACTGATGTTTCTACTGGGCCACGGTTATACGCCTGAAGAGGTACGAAAGAGAATGCGTACTCCAATGGCGGGAGAAATTACTACCATTTAAAAAAGCAACCCATTAGCGGCAAACAAGGTTTTATCCTTGTGCCCGAAAGAGGTCAAGACTGTAGTTGAAACATAGCTGGACCGTAGCAACTCCGTACCATCTCCCTATAGAGGTACCCCTATGCGGGAAAGGTACGGAGCAACTAAGGGTTTGATAAGCCCTTAGTATGGCCTAAATGGGACAAGAACTCTTACCAATCCATATACACTACCTGAATAAATCCCTTCTAAATCGGACAAGCGAACGGCTAAATTCGTATCTTTGACCATTCATTCAGCAACAAGAGTCTCTTATGGCAAAAGATAAAACGGTTTATGTGTGCAGCAACTGCGGGCAAGATTCTCCGAAATGGATAGGCAAATGTCCATCGTGCGGAGAATGGAACACATATGTGGAAGAAGTGATACGAAAGGAAGTCGTCAGCAAACGTCCGGTCTCCGGAATAGAAACAGAAAAGCCAAAACCTATTGTTCTTAGTGAAATAGAGACGGATGATGAGCCACGCATCGACCTCCACGACGAAGAACTGAACCGGGTATTAGGAGGTGGATTGGTTCCGGGTTCTTTGGTGTTGATTGGTGGGGAACCGGGAATCGGTAAATCGACTTTGGTACTACAAACTGTACTTCATATCCCTGAAAAGCGCGTTCTCTATGTATCGGGTGAAGAAAGTGCCCGCCAATTAAAATTGCGTGCCGACCGGTTATCGCACAATTCCAGTGATTGCCTTATTGTTTGCGAAACATCATTAGAGCAGATATTCGTACATATCAAGAACACCAGTCCGGAACTAGTAATCATTGATTCTATACAGACCATCTCTACAGAAAGCATAGAATCTTCCCCGGGAAGCATTGCACAAGTACGCGAATGCTCGGCAAGCATCCTGCGCTTTGCCAAAGAAACACATACGCCGGTATTGCTCATCGGACATATTAATAAGGAAGGCAGCATTGCCGGACCAAAAGTCCTGGAACATATTGTAGACACAGTATTGCAGTTTGAGGGTGATCAGCATTATATGTATCGCATTCTGCGTAGTATCAAGAATCGTTTTGGCAGCACGGCCGAACTGGGTATTTATGAAATGCGACAGGATGGTTTACGCCAAGTCAGCAATCCATCGGAATTATTGTTAAGCCAGGATCATGAAGGGATGAGCGGCATAGCGATAGCTTCGGCTATAGAAGGAATACGCCCGTTCCTAATTGAGACACAGGCATTGGTAAGCAGTGCAGTATATGGTAATCCGCAACGTTCGGCTACGGGATTTGATATCCGAAGAATGAACATGTTATTGGCAGTACTGGAAAAACGGGTAGGCTTCAAACTGGCTCAGAAGGATGTGTTTCTTAATATTGCCGGAGGATTAAAAGTTAATGATCCGGCGATAGACTTGGCTGTCATCAGTGCCATACTGTCCAGCAATATGGATACGGCTATCGAACCGGAAGTCTGTATGGCGGGGGAAATCGGTTTGTCCGGGGAGATACGTCCGGTAAACCGAATTGAGCAAAGAATCGGTGAAGCGGAGAAGCTGGGATTCAGACGGTTTGTACTGCCAAAATACAATTTACAAGGAATTGATACGAAGAAACTCAAGATAGAACTAATACCAGTGAGAAAGGTAGAGGAAGCATTCAGAACACTCTTCGGATAGTTTGCACATTTTCAACCACACAACATAACCATTTATGAAAAAGTTACTATTACTTACTTGCGCACTACTAATGGGTATTTCAGCATACAGCCAGGAGATAACCATAGAGTATCAACCGGGCTACGGAACGTATAATATGTCTGCCATGAAAGATCACCTGAAGCAGGTGCTTCAAAGCAATCCGCTAAGAGGAGTTAAGACCACAGACAACTTTTCGGGACACCTCACTCATGACCTGCGGATGGGTTGCCTCATCAACAAGCATCACTTCGGAGTGCTGTTTTCGCACATGAATACAGCCGGACAGAACCACCTTGCCGATTATTCGGGAGAGTACAAATATCGCATGCGCGTCTATGGCAACAAACTGGGTGCCTTCTATCGGTTTGCTCTCGCCGAACCGGGCAGATTCACCCCTTTTATTGAGCTATCAGCCGGAGGCGTCTTCAGCACAGCAAAAATCCATGCAAGCCTTATGATAAATGATGCAGGGACAGAGAAAGACGAAATCAAACTAAAGGGCACTAACCTGTTTGTGCAACCCGCACTGGGAGTTTTCTACCGTTTTTGCTCCTTTGCCAGCATCTCGGCTTCGCTGGGGTACGAATGGGATCCTATTACCAGTATGAGCATGGAAGGTAATAAAGCTACAATCGATGCAGACTGGACCGGACTACGAATTAATGCAGGAATCATCACCTATTTCAAAATCAAATGACAATGAGAACAACTACCCTATCTTGCCTCGCCCTGCTGCTACTGATATTGGCAGGCTGCGAAGCCTCACTGCACGAAAACTTTGTAGATATCGAAAAACCTGATAAAACACCTCTGGGCATCAACCTGAATGCTTTTGCCGAAGGAGAGAACATCATTATCTATCAAGAAAACATTCCCATCTATTATTCTTTTGAGACATCCGGCAGAGAGGTATTGAAAGCTGAATTCACTCTTGGCGACTTGCTCTTTGAATCTAACGGCAAAAGCGGTGAACTATGGTTCTCGCCGAATCAATTGCCCAACGGAAACTATACGCTTACCTGTAATCTGTACGTAGCTACCAACACAGGAAGCATTGCCGACCAAGCGGGCATGGAAGCCTATGGTGGAACAATGAGCTGGAAAGTAACCGTTGCCTACGAGAAAGAGCCTACCGAAACACCGGAGATGGCCACACGAATCAATGAAGAGGGGTATCTGGAACTGACTTGGGAGAAACCTTACTATAAGTACATGAACTTCTTAAACTATACTGTCTATAAAAGAGGAGAACTGCTGGCAACTATTGAAGATGCCGGCATCACCAGTTTTACCGACAAAGGTCATGTGCTGGATAATGGTGACTGGTATAACGTAAAAGCCAATTTCGAAGACAATGTCAGCTGGTATGTGGGATATAAGATTCTTCCTAACGGCAATATAACAATAGAGCAAGTGGAAGATCTCTCGGCCATTGATTTTTGCACTGTGAAATGGAGTAACGGAAAAGGCTACAAATGCAAATGGAACATCTACGTAAACCAAGAACTCAAAATGAAGGAGACGGAGGAAACAAGCATCAGTATCCCGCTATGCGCCTTCGGCACACAGCAGTACGATCTTCATTATATCCAGGTAGAAGCAGTTGCCTACGACACAGCGGACAGAGGTTCCTATACGTATTCTCAAAGTAGTACAGTAGGCATGATGGGCAAATATCTTGGCAACGGCTTTACTAATTTCGATTACAACGAGAGCGATAATACCCTCTATTACAGCATATTCGATGAAATATACAGCATGTCGGTACCCGATTTAAAACCGATAGCCAGGCATAGCAGTGTTTCTCCGGCAAACAACACCAATGCAATAAATACTTCTGAGATGAACAGCAGGGTGCTGGTATCTTATAATGATGCACTGGCATTGTATGAAGGGAAAATGCTCACTGCTCCCTTAATACATCCGGTATCCAATCGGGTAAATGGTATGGGGGCACGGATACTGAATGACGACCGGATATTCTACATTGAGCAGACTTATCCGAAAGACTTAATGGCTTGCATCCTAAGTGCTGATATGGAATCGGAAAAGAGGGTGACATTGCCGGAATCATCATTCTATGGCAATGGAGTGGTATCAGCAGACGGGAAATATATCTATCTGGACAATTCGGTAGAGATAGCCATCTATACCATGTCTCCGGAGTTTGAGATACTTGAAAAGAAAGTTTATCCTACTAACGAAAGTCCATTCAGTAATGCACGGTTTATGCCACACAACTCTTCATTATTGCTGGTGAGAAGGGCAACAACAAATACGGATGGAGTGATCACAATCTATAATACTGAAGACATGACCGCCGTACATAGCTACGAAGCACAGTATGCAAACATCGACCCCAAAACCGGTTATCTTTGCCTGAGCCAAGAAGATCAGGTAGAGATTATTGATATAAATAGCGGCGAGACTCTTTTCACCCTGCCGATAAAACAATACCAACAGGCATATCTGCTGGGGGGCATTTTAATTTCAAGCTATGGCCATGTCCTGAACATCAACCCCTACTTAAAGAAAAAATAAATTATGATACAAGAATACCAACTACGCGTGCTACCCGAGGTAGCCGCCAATGAACAACGATTGAAAGAATACCTCGTCCAGGAAAAAGGCCTGAATGCGCGGAATATTAATGCGACACGTGTCCTGAAGCGCAGCATTGATGCACGGCAACGAACCATCTTCGTCAACCTGACTGTACGGGTATATCTGAACGAAATGCCCAAAGACGATGAATACCAGCCTACTATATATCAAAACGTAGAAGGAAAACCGCAGGTTATTGTCGTAGGTGCCGGTCCCGGTGGACTGTTTGCTGCACTGAGACTGATAGAACTGGGACTTCGCCCTATCATCGTAGAGCGTGGAAAGGATGTGCGCGAACGGAAGAAAGATCTGGCTCAAATCAGCCGGGAGCACACAGTGAATCCGGAATCGAATTATAGTTTCGGTGAGGGAGGCGCAGGTGCTTATTCGGACGGGAAACTCTATACCCGCAGTAAGAAACGTGGAAATGTGGATAAAATATTGAATGTATTCTGTCAGCACGGTGCTTCTACAGCCATATTGGTAGATGCACATCCTCATATCGGTACGGATAAATTGCCGCGTGTGATAGAGAATATGCGAAAAACAATCCTTGAATGTGGCGGAGAAGTACACTTTGAAACCCGTATGGATGCCTTGATTATAGAAGGCGATGAGATAAAAGGTATCGAAACCCATACAGGACAAACGATTCTGGGTCCGGTAATCTTGGCAACAGGGCATTCGGCACGAGATGTGTACCGTTGGCTGGCCGCCAATCAAGTAGATATTGAAGCTAAAGGTATTGCAGTCGGTGTACGTTTGGAACATCCTTCAGAATTGATCGACCAGATACAATATCATAGTAAGAATGGACGGGGGAAATATCTACCTGCCGCCGAATATAGCTTTGTGACACAGGTAGACGGACGAGGGGTATATAGTTTCTGTATGTGCCCGGGTGGATTCGTTGTTCCCGCCGCCAGTGGTCCACAACAGATTGTAGTAAACGGAATGAGCCCCAGTAACCGTGGATCGCGTTGGAGCAACTCAGGGATGGTAGTTGAATTGAGGCCGGAAGATTTGGAGAACGGAGGATTGAAGATAGAAAATGGAAGAACAGCCACACAGGATGATAGTGTTGCCTATCCCCAACTCAGTATGATGTATTTCCAAGAGGCATTAGAATATAATTGCTGGCAACAAGGCAATATGCGTCAGACAGCTCCTGCACAACGTATGCAGGATTTTACACGTAAGAAATTAAGCTATGATTTACCGGAGAGTTCCTATGCTCCGGGATTAATTTCTTCACCCCTACACTTCTGGATGCCACCGTTCATCACTGAACGACTCATCAAAGGTTTCCAGCAGTTCGGACGATACAGCCACGGTTTCCTGACTAATGAAGCGGTAATGATTGGTGTGGAGACACGAACCTCTGCACCAGTACGGATCATAAGAGATAGGGAAACTTTGCAGCATGTGAGAGTGAAAGGATTGTTTCCATGCGGAGAAGGAGCAGGATATGCAGGTGGTATTGTTTCTGCCGGCATTGATGGGGAACGATGTGCAGAAGCAGTAGCTAACTACTTCAAGCTATAACAATTGTTTTTATTGCTAACTTTGCTATACCTTTTTAATGTACATAATGAAAATCACAACTGACATACCAATGAGCAATGTTATCGTAAATTCTTTTAATGAAATATATACTTCTTATTATAAGAAGTCATTCTTCTTTGCCAAATCATATGTTCATGATGATTTAGCAGCAGAAGATATTGCTTCTGAGTCGTTGATTAAATTATGGGAGAAACTAAAAACAGAACAGATCGACTATATAGAGCCGCTCCTACTTACCATATTGAAGAATAAAGCTTTAGACTATCTGAAACACGAAGAAGTCAAACGCACGGCTTTTGAATCTATGGCCGATTGGCATCAACAGGAACTTTCTATTCGTATTTCAACTTTAGAGTCATGCGATCCCAATGAAATATTCTCGGACGAAGTAGAAAGTATCATCCGGGAAACATTGAAATTACTCCCTGAACAAACCCGACGGATATTTCTACTAAGCCGGTTCGAAAACAAGTCCAATAAAGAAATTGCCGAACAGATGGGAATTTCCATAAAAGGAGTAGAATATCATATATCAAAAGCATTAAAGGCATTACGGATAACCTTAAAAGATTATCTTCCTCTATTTTATTTCTTCTTCTATTATTAACTTCAGCCATGTGTCTCTGCCTTTTTGAGAGCAGAAATCTTTTTTTTCATTTTTTCCAATTTTCTTTTAGGGTTGTTTTCACTTTAGTCGTTACTATATAAAACATAATAAAGAATGAATTCCGAATTACTTCAAAAATATATATCCGGCAATGCCACTGAAACTGAAAAACAACGTGTTACTGAGTGGATGCAAGAAAGTCCGGAAAACATGCACGAATATATGGCACAGCGCAAGCTACATGATATTGCCCTATGGCGCACAGAACCTGCAAAAGCAGAAAATAAGCAATTAAAAAAGAACTTTACATTGCGTACACTTTGGATAGAGACTGCAAAAATAGCAGCAATATTCGCAGTTATTCTGCTAGGTACACACTATTGGTTCGAAAAACACCAGGCAGAACAAAGTGAATCACTCCAATCCATACATGTACCTGCCGGCCAGCGAGCTGAGTTAATGTTGTCAGACGGCACTAAAGTATGGCTGAATTCGCTTAGTACGTTAACCTTTCCGGGGCATTTCAATGGTGATATCCGGAATGTAAAGCTGGACGGTGAAGGCTACTTCGCAGTAACTAAAAATGCAAAACAACCTTTTATTGTAGAAACAAATAAATGTAATGTCAAAGTATTGGGTACAGAATTCAATGTAATGGCCTACGCAACAGATAATATCTGGGAAACGGCCTTACTGGAAGGAACAGTAGAAATCTTAAGTCCTGGTACTACAATGAACGGGATGAAGTTGGAGCCCAATACAATGGCAAGTCTGAAAGGAAATAAGCTGATAAAAGGACGAATTAAAGACCCTGAACACTTTTTGTGGCGTGAAGGCTTGATTTGCTTTAACAATGTATCCGTCAAAGACATGCTGGAAAAGCTAAAGTTATATTATGGAGTAGATATTATTGTCAATAATACTAAAATATTAAGCAATCATTATACAGGTAAATTTAGGATCAGAGACGGAGTAGAGCATGTTTTAAAAGTTCTCAAACTGAATAATAAATTTACCTACAAGAAAGATGATGAGAAGAATGTAATCACTATTAATTAACCTTTTAAAATAGTTTTGCCTATGAAGTAACACACTCGAATAAAAAAGAATGGGACAGTGCTGCAACACCATCCCATAGATAGTCAATTATGCATTGACTTTTTTCTCTAGATAATCTTAAGTAAAAAACCTAAAATTAATAATGCAAATATATGAAAAATATTTTGTATCAGGAATCTATTGTAGAAATTAAACATTTATTCCATATTATGAAAATCACAGCCTTAATCCTGTTCATATTTGCCGGAACAGCTTTTGCCACGGAAACTTATTCCCAAGTGATGAAAGTGACTGTCATGGCAGATAAAATATCGACAGGTAAAGTTATCAATGAAATAGAAAAGCAAACCGATTATTTGTTCGTATATAATGTGAACGAAGTTAATCTGAAACGCACTGTACAAGTGAATGCAGAAAATAAACCAGTAGCTGAAGTTCTAAAAGAAGTGTTCGAAGGAACTAACATTTATTATGCCATGGAAGGCAAGAATATCATGCTGATGAGCAAGACAAAAGAGAGCGCTTCTGCACAGCAAACAGATAATAAAATAAAAGGTGTCGTAAAGGACACAAATGGTGAGCCCATTATCGGCGCTAATATCACAGTTAAAGGTCAATCAATAGGTACAATTACAGATATAGACGGGCGATTCATATTAGAAGCCTCGACAAATGCTCTATTACAAGTAACATACATAGGTTATGTTTCTCAAGAGGTACAAGTAAACAATAGAAAAGAAATAACAATTATTTTACAAGAAGATGCCAAAGCTTTAGAAGAAGTGGTCGTAATTGGTTATGGCACAGCGAAAAAATCAGATTTGACAGGTTCTACAGCACAAATCAAACCGGAAGCATTAACTGCATCAGTCGTAGGAAATGCTTTGGAATCATTGCAAGGTAAGGCAGCCGGAGTAGCTGTTTTCAATGACAATAAGCCAGGTGCTTCACCTTCTATTCGTGTGCGTGGTAGTGGTTCTATTACTGCCAGCAACGAGCCCTTATATGTTGTTGACGGCTTTCCTTTAATGGATGGAAACATTAATGATTTGAATCCTAGCGATATAGAGTCCATGGAGATATTAAAAGATGCCTCTTCAACAGCTATTTATGGTTCACGTGGTGCAAATGGCGTAGTCATGATTACCACCAAAAAAGGTAAAAGTGGTACAAAGAATCTTTCAGTCAATACTTCAGTTGGAGTACAGATTCCGGGGCGTCTAGCCAATTTAATCTCCGGAGAAGATTTTATTAATTTCATGAATGCCGGTTACAAGAATCAAGGAAGTAATGTACCCTTTCCGAATAATCCTTCTACATATGCTACCGATACAAATTGGGAAAAAGAAATTTTAGAGAACTCATCTTTGCTTCAAGATTATAGTATTACTTTTGATGGAAGTAGCAATAAAACCAATTATATGCTGTCAACAGGTTTCTATAATCAAGAAGGTTTGTTAAAAGCGCAGAATTATCAGAAATATACTTTCCATGGAAATTTGCAACATAGTTTCAATAAGTGGTTAACAATAGGTGCCAACACCCAATTTACATATAGCATTCAAGATGTATTTGATAGTGCTCTAATTGATATTTATAGATATGGATGGCCTACCGAAAAAATAAAAGATGAAGATGGTGCATATAATATAGCTTCTATGCATAACACATATATGCTTTATCCGTGGAATCCAGTTTTAGATATGAATGAAACCACTACTCGATTTACCACAAACCGTTTCTTAGGAAGTTTGTTCGCAGAAATGCAATTAACGAAAGACCTTAAATACCGTTTGAGTTTAGGCATTGATTTGAAAAACACCCGTAAATATAACTATGTGAGTTCCGAATCGGCCATAAATAAGGCATCCGGACTGAAAGGAAATGGCTACAATAATTGGGATAAGCGGTTTAGTAAGGTAATGGAGAACATATTAACTTACAATCATGCATGGAATAAGCATCGTTTAACTGCAACAGCCGTATATTCATGGCAAGATTTCACTTACGAAGACATCAATCTGTCCGGTTCCGGCTTCGAAAACGACCAAACAGGCGCATGGTCTATGGGGTTAGCAGATAAAAGTTCAGTTTCATGGGCAACAAATAAATATAGTAATAAGTTAATTTCATTTACAGGACGAGTATCTTATGTATACGACGACAAATATTTATTAACAGCTACAAGTCGTTGGGATGGTTCTTCTCGGTTTGGAGCTAATAGTAAATGGGGATATTTTCCATCCGTAGGTTTAGGCTGGCGCCTTTCACAAGAATCATTTTTAAAATCAAATAAAGTTATTACAAATTTAAAAATCCGCAGTAGTTTTGGTATTACCGGTAATCAGGAAATAGGTAATTACAAATCATTAGCACAATTGACAGGTTCCAATTATACGGATGGTAGTTCTGTTATTTATGGTTTCAAAGAATCTATTGGAAATGGCGATTTAAAATGGGAAAGGACTACTCAACTCGATTTAGGTTTTGATTTAGGTTTATGGAATCGTATGGACATTGCTTTTGATTATTATATCCGAAATACCAATGACCTGCTATATGATGTTCCTATTCCTTCTACGTCAGGTTATTCTAGAATTTTGAGTAATATTGGTAAGGTTACTAATAAAGGCTGGGAACTATCAGTAGGTGGAACTATCATACAAAATAAAGATTTTAATTTATATGCCTCAGCTAATATAACCTATAATCAAAATAAAATAAAAGAATTATATGGTGGTGTTGATGAGGTATCCGTCCGTTATGAAGCAGGTGGGCTAGCTCGTATTTTAAAAGTTGGAGAATCAGTGGATGCAGTTTATGCCCGCCATTCATTGGGAATCATTAAAACTCAAGAACAATTAGAAGAATATAAAAAGAAAGTTCCTAATACTGCTGCTAATGCGCAACTAGGAGATGAAATGTATGAAGATATTAATAAAGATGGCTCTATTAGTTCAGATGACTACATTTGTTTAGGTTCCGTTCAGCCTAAATATTTTTATGGATTAAATATTGGCATGGAATATAAAGGATTTGGTATCAGTATTTATGGTCAGGGTGGTCATAAATATGCTTCCATAACCGGGGCTGAAGATTATTATACGAACAATTCTGCCTGGGCCATGAGTTACGCTAATCTAACAAGCTATTTATTGTATGGCGAAAATCAGATATCAAATAACGTACATATTCCAACACAATATGCATATAAACATATGTGGAGTCCTGAAAATCCCGATGGTGATTATCCTACCGCTGGGGCACATGATGTCTATCTGTCAGATAGAACTAATTCCAACTGGAAGTATTTTATACTGAAAAACATTCAAGTCAATTACGATTTAGCTCCATTATTGAAAATTAAATCAGTAAAGTCATTGAAAGTAAACTTAAACTTCCAGAATTTTGTAACATTTGCAAATCATCGTGGCTACAATCCTATAAACGGTGATACAAGTAATCCTTGGGCAAAATCAATTATTTTAGGTATTAATGCAAAATTCTAATTTATAATATAGCATGTTATGAGACAATTAAAATATATTTTGAGAGGACTAGCCTTATTGTCACTCCTCATTTTTAACAGTTGTACGAATTTGGATGAAAAGCCTTATACATTTATTGATCCAGATAGTTTTTATAAAAATGAAGAACAGCTAAATGCAGGATTAACAAATGTATATAATCAGTTTCGTAGTATGATGAGTGATTATACATACATTATGCGCATTGAAGAATGTACTGATTTTGGACAGCCTTGCCAGACAAAAGAGAATGGGCACTATATAAATTGCTGGTATGATATAAATAATGCTAGCTCATCTACATTCTCAAAACTATGGGGAGCTGCTTATGTTACTATAAATAGTACTAATACTGTATTGGCACGCGGTGAAAAAATAGACATTAGCGATGAAGCAAAATCTTGCATTTATGCACAAGCTCGTTTTATGCGTGCATATACTTACTTTGTTTTGGTTCGTTTATTTGGGGGAGTTCCTATTCCAGAGACGTTCACTAATAGTTTAGAAGGTTTAGAAATTCCCCGTAAATCCATAGATGAAGTGTATGATTACATTTTGGAAGATCTAGACTATTGTGAAGCACATCTGCCTATTCGTGGGACTAATAAATACGATGTATGGAGAGTCTCAAAAGGAGCAGTTCAGGCTTTATTAAGTGAAGTTTATCTCACATTGGCCTCTATGGAAGGTAATAATGAATATTATCAGAAGTGCGTGGACAATTGTGAGAAAATCATCCAATCAGGAGTATATAGTTTGGTAAGCAACTATTCAGATTTATGGTATGCATTTAACATTAATGCAAAAAACAATCAAGAATCTATCTTTGAATTACAATTTTCAGCGGAAGCGAAACAAGCAAACTGGTGTCATCAAATGTTTGGTTTTGCCAATAGTTTTACTATTCCGGGATATGGATATATGTTCTATCATCGTTTTGGACCTTCTATTTATGCGTGGGAGAGCTATGATAAAAAAGATGCACGCAGAGACGCCTTTGTAACGGAATTTTTTTATAATGGAACTAAATATGAGTTTCTTGCATCTGATAATGGTTTTTATCCAGGAAAAAAGAATTGGGTTTCTGCAACTCCAGGAAATGCTAAATTTTATGATTACCAAACAAGTGCAGACTTGAAATGCCCTAGTGCCAATATTTACATGTTACGGTATTCTGAAGTTCTGTTGAACTACGCGGAAGCAAAAAACAAGTTAGGCAGTTCGGACGAAGCTCTGGACAAACTGAACATGGTGCATCAGCGTGCAGGACTTCCAGCTTTGGACAATATGGGACAGGATAAACTGGATGAGGCTATATTTCAGGAAAGAGGATGGGAATTCATCGGCGAAGCAAAATTATATTATGATGAATTACGTACAGACCGCTTAGGGAAAAGGTTGAAAGGATTCATGAAGCGTGGAGTAGCTGAAGGCATGTACCTTTTCCAGGAATTACAGTTTGTACCCCAAAAAAGTTTCTTATGGAAGATTCCGCAAAGTGACGTAGACTCCAATCCTGCTCTGGAGCAAAATCCTGATAATTTATCAGGCCCGTTAAACTGATTATAATGTATACTGATAAATACCCTTGTTTTCTATGTACAAGGGTATTTATTAATCAATGACCAATTTATTTATATATACATATATGTTTTCAGAAAAGACAGTTTGTTTAATAATTTATATTACTCTATTCAGTTCACATTTATTAGCAACTCAAGTAGAAAAGGATATACCAGTGCCCGATAAAGTGGGAGCAGAAATCATGCCACAATTTATCGCCCCTTTTCATGATGTTCCTTTTAATATGCCTAAGTTACAATATCCTAAGTTTCCAGACTATTCTGTAAACATCAAGGATAATGGTGCCACTGTCGATAAACCAATAACCGAACTCGTCAACCGATTGATAATGGAAACTAGTCGGAAAGGTGGGGGAAAAGTAGTCATTCCTTCAGGTAAATGGAAGTCGGCCCGTATTATACTGAAAAGTAATGTCAACCTCTATCTGGAAAAAGGGGCGGAAATTGAATTTTCCGGTGAGCCGAAAGATTATTTGCCAAGTGTATACACTATGCACGAAGGTCGTCAGATTATGGGCTCCGGATCTTTTATTTATGCTTGTAATGAAGAAAACATTGCAATTACTGGGAAAGGCCATATTTATGGTCCTTCAATGGACTCGCCGATACGTAAAAACTCCAATAGTATTGCTTGGATAGAAAAGGATTTCCCAGAAAAAACAGAAGAACGTATCTTTGACGGTATGGAAGGACGTCATTTTTTCGCCCCCAAAGTTATTGCACCTATCCAGTGCAAAGGCGTATTTATTGAAGGTATGACCATAGAAAGATGCATGTTCTGGAATGTCAATCCGATATTATGTGAGGATGTAATCATACGTGGAGTCACGGTAAATTCCGTAGGGATTCCGAGTGGTGACGGTGTGGACATTACATGCAGCAAGAACGTATTGGTGGAATACTGTACCATGAATTGCGGAGACGACTGTTATGCTGTAAAAGGAGGTCGTGACGAAGAAGGTGCACGTATGGGTATCCCCACTGAAAATGTAATCATCCGCTATTGTTTTGCCAAAGCCGGTCATGGTGGTTTGACAACTGGTAGTGAAACTGGAGGTGGAATTAAAAACATATATGCTTATAATTGTGTATTTGACGGAACTGACATGCCACTGCGTTTTAAGACCCGTCGACCACGTACTGGAATTACAGAGAATATTTTCTATGAGAAATTGAGAATAAAAGACGCAAAAACTGTCCTCGTATGGGACTTGCTGGGAAGTTCTAATTTTGTTGGCGAACTGGCTAACCGTTTACCACTGAGACCAGTAACTGCACTCACTCCCACTGTAAGAAATGTCCGTATCAAGAATTTCATTGTAGAGGCTGCCAATTGCTTTATTTCAGCACGTGGTATTCCGGAACTGCCCATCAATAACGTAAAAATAGAGGATGGCACAGTGCAATGTAATAAATTGATGCCCATCATGCATGACTTTGAAAATTTCACATTGCGAAATCTATCAATCAAATCAAAACAGAATAAGATTCATGTATTGAAAGGAAAAAATCTGCTGATGGAAAATATTGAGTTGTCCCTGCCCGAAAACAAACTTTATCTCAAAGTAGAGGGATCCAAAGACATCAATTTCAGAAATCTAAGTCCAGACATAAAGATTATAAAAAAATGAACCATTTAAGAATTATAGTATGAAACGACACTTGCTTATGCTAGTTGCAGAACTGCTGCTATGCTCAATATCATATGCTAAGACTTCTCCTCGCTTGTTTATACCTTTAGATAAGGAGTGGGGATATAAACCTATTACCAGTGCCGTCAGAAAGGCTCCATTAATTCCCGTCACCATCCCCCATACATGGAATGCGGAATATCTACCGGGGCAAATATCCTATAATCGGGAGATGATGGTTTATAAGAGAACTTTAACAATTTCTCCTGAGATGGAAGGAAAACGTTTATTTCTTTTTTTCGAAGGTATAAATTCTGTTGCCGATGTTTTTATCAATTACCAGACAGTCGCCCATCATTTAGGAGGTTATACTGCATTCTGCGCTGAAATTACTGATCAAGTTAAAAAGGGGAAAAATGATTTGGAGGTATGGGTGAGTAATGCTTATCGCACAGACGTACTACCCATCAATGGAGATTTCAATGTATATGGAGGTATTCATCGCCCTTGTCACCTGATAGTAACAGAAAATAACTGTATATCTCCATTGTTTTTCGCTTCTTCCGGTGTGTTTGTACACCAAAAAAATATTTCGAAAAAAAAGGCTGAATTTGTAGTCGAAAGCAGACTTTCATTAAAAGGAATAAAGTCGAACTTAAAAATACGTACTACCATACTTGACGCAACTGGAAAGACGGTAAAAAGTCAGGAAACAGAGGTTATAGATGAACAGCTAAACCAGCCCATGACTATCCAGAATCCCGTTTTATGGGATGCTAAACACAATCCTTATCTATACACTGTCAATGTAGAACTGTACGATGGAAATAGACTAGTGGATAAAGTTACTGAGCAAACAGGTTTCCGTTATTTCTCCATAAATCCTGATAAAGGTTTTTTCTTAAATGGAAAGCCTTATGATATTCACGGTTTTTGTCGCCATGAGGATGTAGAGGGCAAAGGAAGCGCCCTGTTACCAGAAGATTATGACAAAGATATGGAATTAATAAAAGAAGTAGGAGCTACAGGAATACGTCTGACACACTATCCGCATGCAAAAAGAATGCATGATCTATGTGACAGAAACGGCATCATACTTTGGGCTGAAATTCCGTTTGTCGGTCCCGGTGGATATGCCTATACCGGTTATGTTTCTAATCAAGGATTACATGACAATGCACGTCAGACTTTGAAAGAGCTGGTTTATCAGAATTATAATCATCCCTCTATATGCTTTTGGGGAATATTCAATGAACTTCTAATTACAGATGAGAAAACATTTCAGGCTTATGACAACCCTGTCGTATTTGTTAAAGAATTGAACAGCCTTTATAAGCAATTGGATTCCTCCAGATTGACGACTTTCGCAACTTGTGTAAATCAGACAAATTATTTGGGGTGTGCAGATTTAATAGCATGGAATAAATATTTCAATTGGAATGACGGTCAGCAGATTGGTAGTTTTATGGATAAGGTAAAAGCTGATTCTCAAAACTATCCGGTAGGAGTGTCTGAATATGGTTTTGGAGGTAGTATTCATCAACATAGATGCCCTATAAATGAGAGTAAAGCTTCATTAGGAAGATTGCATCCAGAAGAATTTCAGGCAATCAGCCACGAAAAGAACTGGGAAGCACTAGCAGAACGTTCTTATTTATGGACCAAATTTATATGGGTATTTGCTGATTTCCAGTCTGTCATCCGTAAAGAAGGAGATAGGGATGGAATGAACGATAAAGGACTTGTAACTTATGATCGACAAATAAAAAAAGATGCTTTCTATTTTTATAAAGCAAATTGGAATGCAGAACCTATGCTTCATTTGTGTGATAGCAGATTCACAGAACGCATTTACCCTATTACGTCTATAAAGGCATATACAAATTTAGAGGTTGCCACTCTTTACATGAATGGACAGAAAATAGGAAAAAAGAAACGGGATAAATATAACCGTATCATTTGGAACAATGTTATTTTACAACCAGGAAAAAACATAATTAAAATTGAAGTAAAAAACGGAAAGAAGATAATAAGTGAATCTTGCATTTGGACATTAAAACTATAATTATTATAAATAATGAGCTCAAAGAGACTGAACAGTTTATAGAAATGAAATAAAAAAAGAAACACATGAAAAGATTATTTACTCTTGCTAACTTCATATTCTTTACAATAGCATTATCTGCAGAAGTTAGATTGCCTTCCATTTTAGGAGATGGAATGGTATTACAACAAAAATCCAAAACCAATCTATGGGGATGGGCAACTCCACACAAGAAAATTACCATTGTTACGTCTTGGAATAATAAAACTTATACCGAACATTCTTCTTCTGACGGAAAATGGAATATAAAGATTGAAACACCAGAGGCAGGTGGTCCCTATACTATTACAATATCGGATGGGCAACCGATTGTACTATCTAATGTATTAATCGGAGAAGTATGGATATGCGCAGGCCAGTCAAACGTACAAATGCCGGTCAAAGGATTTGTAGGGCAACCCATCATGGGTTCCTGTGATGCTATAGCAATGGCATCCCCTAGAGATAATATTCGTCTACTTACTGTCTTCCGAAATGAAAGTATAAACCCTATGGAAGATTGCCAGTCCACTTCATGGCTGGAAACTACTCCAGCCAATGTTAAGGAATTTAGTGCAATCGCTTATTTCTTTGCCAAATATCTTCAAAAGATTCTTCAAGTTCCCATCGGAATAATTTGTTCTGCAGCAGGTGGAACAAATATTGAAAGATGGATGGACCAAAATGACTACCTAACAACTTATCCTAACAAATCAATGGATGAAGTAAAAAGAGTGCATGCAGGAAAATTATACAATACCATGATCTATCCATTGCATCCATTCAACATAAAAGGAATCATTTGGTATCAAGGTGAAAGCAATGTATTAAATCCTCATGAATACAAACAACTTTTTACTAAAATGGTAGCATCCTGGAGAAATAAATGGGAACTCGGTGAATTTCCATTTTATTATGTCCAGATAGCCCCTTATCAATATTCTGATAAGCAAGCATCACCAACAGGAGCTGCAGAACTCCGCCAAGCACAGTTAGAAGCCATGACAATTATTCCTAATAGTGGTATGGCAGTTACTTCTGATGTTGGCGATGCTAAGCATATTCATCCTGCTGACAAAGCCAATGTCAGCAAACGGTTAGCCTTATGGGCACTAGCTAAAACATACAACATACCTGGTATCCCTTATTCTGGTCCCATTTATAAATCGGCCGAAATAAAAGGAAGTAAAGTCATACTATCTTTTGACTACACTGATATGGGAATGACAACTTACAACCAACCTCTCATTGGTTTTGAACTGGCAGGTAAAAATGGTATATTCTATCCTGCTAAAGCTGCATTTATTGGGAAAAAAGAAAAAATAGAGGTATACAGTGATAAAGTCACAGAACCGGTATATGTACAATTAGGGTTCAAAAATTATATGCCTCTTAATTTATATTCCACCTATGGATTGCCGGCATCTCCTTTTAGAATAAAGATTCTTCCTTCTCCATATTAGTTTGTATTAGATATATCTAAGGGAAGCTAAGTGAAAAGTATTTCTTAATATTACTATTTGAAATATTCTAAATATTAGTTATGTAATGAATAAAAAAGAAGTGTTTCTCACTTTATGCACAGCAATACAGGATTTTGAACTAAAATTCATTTCTAGGGTGTTTCACAATTCGAATCTTTGCATAATATATTGGCAATATTTCAATGGGCTCTTTGGGATTATCGAACCAGATCTAGCCGGTTCTATGTTTAATTTTTAAAGTTTCGGTAAAATTTTACCGAAGTATTGATTATTAAGAGAGGGATTTATTTATATAAAACTTAATCCCAAGAGCAAAAAAGACAATTAACACTCTGAATGTACTGTTAAAGTAAAGATGAAAGATTAATAATTGGTACGAAATCAAACTTCACATACTTTTACCCTTGTACGAAAATGCAGTTCTTTGAACTAAATTCCATTCCTTAATAGCCTCGAAGTCCTGATATTTGCACGATACAAATATCAATCGAAAAATAATTAATCAAATTCAACCAACTTTATTCCCTAATATGTTATGCGTCTGATAAGAAATATTCTCATTGCTGCAGTTTTAGTAATTATTCCAAGTAGTGTAACCATAGCACAATACCAAAATGTGCAGGAAAAAGCTCCCATGAAAAACACACCCTTAGAAGAGTTTGTGTCGCAGCAAAAAACGCTTTTCAATTTCAAATGGAAATTTCAGTTAGTTACAGAAGAAAATAAGGATGCTGATTTCGCCTCCCCTTCATTAGATGACTCCTCCTGGCGTGTTCTTGACCTACCACATGATTTCCAGTTTGAACAACCCTGGACGAAAGCTGGTGGTGGTGCCCGTGGCTTTAAGCCTATGTGTGAGGGATGGTACCGCAAAACATTCCAAGCAGATTCATTATGGAAAGGGAAACGGGTAGTGATGGATTTCGGGGGAATCATCTACTTAGGTGATGTCTACCTAAATGGACACAAAATAGCCTCAACAGACTACGGATACGTAGGTATCGAAGCAGACCTTACTCCTTATCTGCATTTTGACAAGGAAAATACAGTAGCCGTATATGCATCTACCGGTCCTAAAAAAGGTTCTCGTTGGTATACAGGTGGCGGATTGTTCCGCGATGTTTATCTGCAAGTTCAAAATCCTACCCATATAGCACGACACGGGATTTACATTACTACCCCCGAAGTTGCATCGGATAAAGCAACAGTTGCCGTACAGGTGGAAGTAGATGGTTGGCAAAAACATGATGTATTGGTTCGCACCACAGTTCGCAACCCAGAAGGAAAAGTTGTGGGTTCTGCCCATAACACCATGCCCAAACATACTCACCAAACTTGTACTGAGTTAAAGTTACCTGCAATAACTTTGAAGAACCCACAACTCTGGTCGTGCAATACACCGCAACTGTATAGTGCAGATGTGGCTGTGGTAGCAGATGGTATGGTAGTAGACAGTATTACAGAACAATTCGGTATCCGCAAGTTAGAGTTTTCACCTGAATTTGGTTTCAAACTCAATGGAGAAAAGATATTTCTACAAGGCAATGCCAACCATCATGATCTCGGCGCATTAGGGGCTGCTTCTTACGATAGAGCTATTGAACGCATGATGTTACAGTTGAAAGCTTTCGGTTATAATACAATTCGTTGTTCGCACAATCCCTACAGTGACAGTTTCGCCCGTATTGCAGACCGCGTAGGTATGCTCATTGTAGATGAATTGACAGACAAATGGAGTGATAATGATTATTGGGGTGGACGCCGACCATTCACTCAGATTTGGTCTGACCTGATTATAGAGTGGATAAAACGTGACCGTAACCGTCCATCAATCATTCTTTGGAGTTTAGGCAACGAGTTGCAAATTCGTGAAGGATGGGCAGGTTTTAAAGGGATTAATGATTGGGGCATCACCACCTATCGCATCTTCAATCAATTAGTGAAACGTTTTGATGACAGCCGCCTGACAACAGTTGCAATGTTCCCTGCACGTGCCGGTGCCATCACTCGCCACGACAAAGACTTCGACAGTTATCTTGTTCCGCCCGAACTGGCTTGCGCCACAGAAATTGCTTCATTCAATTATCAATCGGATAAGTACGCTGCTTATCTTCAGCATAAACCAGACCTCATACTGTTTCAAAGTGAAGCCGAGACCAACAAATTACTGGAGCCCTTCTATAACATGGATAAAAAGCGCACAGTAGGTATAGCCTATTGGGGCTCTGCCGAATACTGGGGAGAATCTAACCAATGGCCCAAAAAAGGATGGAATTATTCATTCTTTGACCATACCATGCATCCTTATCCCCAAGCTTATCTTATCAAATCCGCCTTCATGCCAGATGTTCCGGAAGTACATATTGGTGTAGTAGATGCAGCCGGTGCCGAGAGTGTCAGTTGGAATGACGTGATAGTGGGGCGCATGGCACTTAATGAACGTTGGAATTACGAACCGGGCAGCAAGCAATCACTCTTCACCTACACCAATGCCCACTCAGTAGAACTATTGGTAAATGGTAAAAGTATAGGCACCCAGCTAAACGATACGACAAAGATCAATCTGCGTAATATGATCTATTGGAAAGATGTCCCATATGGCAATGGTGGCTCACTGGAGGCTATTGCCCGCGATAAAAATGGAAATGAAGTTGCTCGTCATCGCATTGAAAGTGCAGAAAAAGCTGTAGCACTCAAGATAGAAGCGGAAACACCAACCGACTGGAAAGCCGATGGTATGGACTTGCAATACATCAATGTCACAGCAGTTGATAAAAAAGGACGCCCCGTGTGGACATACAACGAACCGCTTACCTTGCAAATAGAAGGTTCTGCCCGGTTAGTAGCATTGGACAACAGCGACCATTATACATCCGATCTTTTCAATGGCATCACTACCAAACGGATGCATCAAGGACGTATGCAAATTATCCTCCGCAGTAATCGGGAAACAGGTGAAGTGAAACTAAATGTTACTTCAGCAAGTTTAAAAGGAACTCTTCGTCTGAAAACAATCATCAATTAGAAGAAATAACAATAGAAATATATTGAAAAATGAAGAAAATTGTCATTCTACTAATTTTATTATTGCCTGTGGCTCATCTTGTTACTGCCATCTATGGTCAGACTCTAAGTTTTGACTTTGATATGAGTAAGCCACAACCTTGTTATAATGACGATATCGGTTTCGGCTATGACCGAGGCACCTCGGCTGTGTCTAAGAAGCACAATCTGCCAATGTTTTTTTCCGTCAAAGTTCCGGAAGGAGACTATAAAGTAACGGTGACAATCGGTAGCCGACAATATGCCGGCATAACAGCTTTAAGAGCAGAAACGCGACGAATGGTCGTAGAGAGAATGACAACCCAAAAAGGTGAGTTACGGAATGCAACGTTTAACGTAAACGTACGAACCCCGTATATTGACGGTCAAAAAACGGTTGAATTGCAAAACCGCGAAAAAAAAGACTGGGGTTGGGATAACCGATTAACGTTAGAATTCAATGGTGAAAGGCCGGCTGTAAGCAGAATCAAAATTGAACCCAACCAACCAAAGACAAAAATTTGGCTTTGTGGCAATTCTACTGTAACAGATCAGGATGGGGAACCTTATACCAGTTGGGGACAAATATTGCCTTACTGGTTTGATGAAAATGTTTCGGTTGAGAATATTGCCATGAGTGGATTGCGTACGACATCGTTTATTGTCCAAAATCGATTGGAAAAGATAGTACAAGAAATCAAACCTGGAGATTATGTATTGATAGAATTTGGGCACAATGATGAAAAAGATAGTAATCCGGGCAGCGGTGCATGGTACAACTTCACGTATAATCTGAAACAATTCATCGACAGACTACGTTCAAAGGGAGCAAATATCATCCTGGCTACACCTACGGAACGCCGCAATTTCAAGAATGGAAAAATCAATGCAACTCACGGTGACTACCCTAAGGCCATTCGCACCATAGCTAAACGTGAAAGATTGCCACTCATAGATCTTACAATGTCTACTACCGAACTATATAATGCAATGGGTGATTCGCTCAGTAAAAGACTTTTTGTGCACTATCCTGTAAACAGTTATCCCGGTCAGAAAAAGGAACTCAAAGATGATACTCATAGCAACGCTTTCGGGGCATATGAGATATGTAAACTTGTTATCATGGGATTGAAATCTAATAATCTTGAACTTGTAAAATATCTCCGCCCGAACTGGCAGGATTTTCTTCCCCAGCATTATGACAACTGGCAAAATTTCTATTGGCCAGCAACACCGATAGATCGCTCGGAAAAACCTGCAGGTAACTAACAAAGGAATTATGAGAAAAATTAAACTATATCCATTAAAGACATGAATAAAAGACTAAAATTAATAGCAGGCATTTTTTGGGTAACCACCATTAACTGTTATGCTCAAATCAAAGAATTCGACCCCCTATTAGACTCTAAAGTCACGGTAATCCCAGCACCTTCCCAGGAAGAATGGAACAGTAATTATATGTGGTATCCGGGACAATTAGCCGCCTTCTATCAACAACAATCAGCCAAAATTTCCAAAGAACGCTGTGTGAACGTAGGATACCCGGGAAAGTTCTTTGCTAAAAACAACCGCGCTTATTTCAAAAGAGAAATAAAATTGCACAAGGAAAATAATCTTCGTTGGGAAGGCCCATCCGATATTATCCTTTACGTCAATGGAATAAAACAATCCACAACTAATAAGCAGATAACACTGCCCGCAGGTAAATCTTCCCTTTTATTTGAAGTGATAACGAACGATTCTTTGCCTTGCATTATACTAAAAGGTGACGGTATGGAAAATCCAAATGAATGGCAAGTCAGCATGGATAAAAACTACTGGACCATTCCTGAGAGTGCCTCCATGTATAATAAGCCCGCCACTCGACCAGATGCTCCTCAAAACATAATCGCTCAAATCAAGCCACAAGAAATTCTTCCAATGCGTAATGCCAAAACCATTGGAACAGATGGAGTACAAATCGGCAAGAACGGCTATGCTTTAATAGACTTTTTTCATCTGGAAATCGGTACTCTCACTTTTCAGGCAAAGGGAAAAGGCACTGTAACCGTACGAGTAGGTGAAACTCCGGAAGAAGCTCTGGAAAGAGATGACAAGAAGCTGGAACAATACCCGTTGCCTCCCATCAAATTGTCAGAAACAGGCAGTGTCATCAGCATACCTGAACGTGCACTCAGATATGCTTCTCTTGAATGTGATGAAGGTGCTGAAATTACTTCCCTAAAATTTGATGCCTCCATGTGGCCGGTAGAATATCAGATGCAGTTTGAAACGGATGATGAGTACATCAACAATCTGTTCAAAATGAGTAGCGCTACACTTCACACCAGTATGCACCGCTTCTATCTGGATGGAGTGAAACGTGATTTCCTCCCCTGGTCGATGGATGCACTGGTCAGCACACTGGGAGGCGACTACCTGTTCGGTGATCAACAGGTTTCAAAAAACGGAATATCCATAGCACTGATGCCGCTTAACCCCAAACTATCCGATATAGGTATACCCGACTATCCGCTCCACGCACTATTTGGGTTAAAGCAGAATTACCTGCGTTTCGGAGATTTAACAACCTCCCTCCAATACAAAGACCGGATTACCCAACTGCTTGACTTTTATGCTTCCATCGTTGATGAGAACGGATTTGTGCATGGTAACTATGGTGACAGACAGTTCGGTTATACTCCGGGATGGTCTACCTACAATGGTCCTGCGCGAAAAGGTGTGGCTGCTTATGCACAGATCATGTTGTATTACAATTACATGACAGGTGCTTACTTTGCCAACTTATGGAAAGAGAAAGCACTTGCAAGCAAATACAATAAGCTGGCACAAGATTTAAAGAGAAAGATATTCAAACACTTCTGGGATGATGAAAGAAAATCATTCATCAATGGCACGATGAATGACGGCACCACTATTGACAAGCGAATTTCACATCATGCACAATATTGGGCTATCCTGGCAGATATATTTCCGAAAGAACATTATGACAATTTATTCGAGAATATCCTTCCCAATTTGCCTCACTATTATACCACTGTCAGCTATGAAAAAGGATATGAATTCCTGGCATATGCCAAGGCAGGACGGATAAAGGAGTTATGGGATTTCATGTACCGTGTCTTCGGTGATTGGATGGATCAAGGACATACCCGCTTTCCCGAAAACTTCCAGACAGAGGCTTCAAGAGCCAAACAACTGGAGTTTTATAGACGCCATTACGGTTTAAGCCTTTGCCACGGTGCCAACGGAGTGCCTGCGGTAGTAGGAGCCTTAAACGGGCTTATTGGTTTCAGCCAATCGACAGAAAAGCCCAATGAATACACCATTAAGCCTGAACTTTTACACCTCAAATGGATAACCTCAAGGATTCCCGTCAAAGAAGGCTTTATCAGTGTAAAACTGAATGCAACCGGCGAAAGTACAATCGAAATTCCCAATGGTTGTATAGTTAAGGTTATCACCAAAGGAGAAGGTAAGCCATTAACATTAAGGAAGCCAGGTACATACAAATTCAAATTAATTGATTAACTTTCGGACATAAAAGTAAAAATACTTATGAAAAGACATTTTATGACAGGAGCGCTTCTTGCTCTTATACTTGCTGCAAGCTCCTGCACATCAACAAATGAAAAGATCACGCAGGAATCCTTCTCACCACCCCTGATGGGTTGGAGTTCCTGGAACACCTATCATGTGAATATCAACGAGGAATTGATAAAGAAACAAGCGGATGCGTTAGTTACTCATGGGTTGAAAGACGCCGGTTATCTATATATAAACGTGGATGACGGATTTTTCGGCTGGCGTGATGAAACAGGAAAAATGCATGCACATCCCGAACGTTTTCCTAACAGCATGAGACCTATATCCGACTATATCCATTCATTAGGTCTGAAAGCAGGTATCTATTCGGATGCAGGCGACAATACCTGCGGTTCCATCTATGATGATGATGCCAACGGAATAGGATCCGGTCTCTACGGGCACGAGCAACAGGATATGGACCTTTATCTGAAAGAATGGAACTATGACTTCATCAAGATAGATTATTGCGGTGGCAGAGAATTAGGGCTTGATGAAGAAAAGCGTTACGCAACCATTTGCGAAGCAATCAAGAATACCGGACGCACCGATGTTTCCATTAATATTTGCCGATGGGCTTTCCCTGGTACTTGGGCAAAAAGCATGGCGCGTTCCTGGCGCATCAGTCCGGATATACGTCCCCGCTGGGAATCCGTGAAGAATATTATCCGAAAGAATCTCTATTTATCAGCTTATGCCGGTGAAGGGCATTATAATGACATGGATATGCTGGAAATCGGTCGCGGATTGAAGCAGGAAGAGGAAGAAGTACATTTTGGAATGTGGTGTATCATGAGCTCGCCCCTGCTTATCGGTTGCGATATGACAACCATTCCCGAAGCTTCATTAGCTTTGCTGAAGAATAAGGAGTTGATAGCACTGAATCAGGATCCGTTAGGACTGCAAGCATACGTGGTACAGCATGAGGCTGAAGAGTATGTACTGGTGAAAGACCTTGAACAAAAACGGGGACTTGTGCGTGCTGTTGCTTTATATAATCCATCGGATACGGTATGCAACTTCAATGTACCTTTCGAAAAATTAGAAATGGGTGGAACGGTAAAAGTTCGCGATGTGATACAATGCAAGGATTTGGGAGATATGACAGACACCATCCGGTTATCAGTTTCCCCACATAGCGTTGCAATATGGAGATTGGAAGCAGAGAAGCGTCTGGAACCGACTTTCTATGAGGCAGAATGGGCCTATTTACCTTGTTATGATGACTTGGGCAAGAACCCTAAACAAATATTCTATGCTGCATCTCCGGCTTGTTCCGGTAAGATGAAAGTATCAAATATCGGAGGCAGTGAAGAAAATATTGCGGAATGGAAAGAAGTGTACAGTGAGAAAGGGGGCGAATATGATATGACTATTTATTATAGCTGCGACAAAAACAGGAAACTGGAAGTATCTGTAAATGAAACCAAGACAGAAATAAAAGACCTGAATAGCGGCAACAAAGAAAAAGTAACATCCGTAACCATTCCTGTAACTTTAGTAGCCGGTAACAACGTAATCCGTATGGGAAACAACTTCGGATGGGCACCGGATATTGATTGCTTTAAGTTAAGTAAACGACAGTAACAAAGAATTTGTATGATAAGAGTAGCAATAACAGCAATAGCTTTATGCATAGCAGGAGTAACAAAAGCCCAGACTTACGTTCCTCCCGTTTTTGGCGCAGACAGTCTGAACATCCATACGGATGAAATGACACGCCTATATGTACCTCCTCAAAAGGTCATGTGGATTAGCAATGACTCTTTAGTCAGCAATGCGGAAGTACTGCTTCTTCCCGGTACGGGACAAGCGGAACTTGGCAGAAAGAGCATGTGCTCCATGCATACTACAAAAAGTGATACAGCTTCCATCCTACTGGATTATGGACGGGAGTTGCACGGAGGCTTAAAACTTGTATTAGGTTCGGCAAAACCTTGGAGAACAGCTTCTGTACGCATTCGTTTCGGAGAATCCGTAAGTGAGGCCTGTAGCCAGAATGATGGCGGCAAACGGAGAAAGGGATATTCCACAAACGACCATGCCATGCGTGATATGGTTATGCAGGTTCCAAGTGACGGACAAATTGAAATAGGAAGCACCGGATTCCGCTTCATCCGTATCGACTGTCTATCTCCCGATATGACTATCTATCTGAAAGAAGCTCCCGCCATTTTCCGCTACCGGAATATCCCTTATCTGGGTTCATTCCGTTGCAACGATCAGCGTCTGAATGATATATGGATGACCGGAGCATACACCGTCCACCTGAATATGCAGGAATATTTATGGGATGGCATAAAGCGCGACCGCCTGATATGGCTGGGCGACATGCACCCCGAAGTAGCAACCATTATGAGCGTATTCGGGCATAACGAAGTAGTAAACAAGAGCATAGACCTGGCTTGCGAACAGTTCCCCCTGCCCCAATGGCTGAATGGCATCAGTACTTATTCAATGTGGTACCTGATTATCCAGCACGAATGGTATATGCATAATGGAAACATTGATTTTTTACGTCACCATCGCGCCTACATCACCGGAGTTATCGACCGCATAGATGAATGTGTAGACGAGGAAGGCAATGAAAATCTGGCAAAACAACGTTTTCTGGATTGGCCGTCAAGTCCTAATCAGCCGGGGGTTGAAGCAGGATGCAGAGCATTGCTTAGCTGGGCTTTGAAAGATGCAGAGGTATTATGCAATCTACTGGAAGAACAAGAACATGCAAAAAAATGCCGTGCCATATCCAAGCGACTGAAAAAACAAATAAAACAACCTAACGGTTTGAAACAAGCAGCCGCACTAATGTCCATCGCAGGATTAATGAAGCCCGAGCAAGCATGCAGCGAAGTTATCTCAGTAGATGGTGCCAAGGACTTTTCCACTTTTTATGGCTACTACATGTTGCAGGCCCTTGCACAAGCAGGCAAATACCAGCAAGCTCTTGACATTATCCGTCAGTACTGGGGAGGAATGTTAGATTTGGGAGCAACCACTTTCTGGGAAGATTTCAATCTGGACTGGACACATAATGCCGCCAGACTGGATGATTTCGTTCCCGAGGGCAAAGATGATATTCATGGAGATTTCGGCGATTATTGCTATCCCAGTTTCCGGCATAGCTTCTGCCACGGTTGGGCTTCCGGGCCTACCCCTTGGATGACACAACATATTTTAGGCGTCGAGATAGTGGATGCAGGCTGTAAGACCCTTCGCATAACTCCCCATCTTAGTGATCTGGAATGGGCGGAAGGCACCTTCCCTACTCCATTGGGGATAGTCTACATCAAGCATGTCAAAGGAGCTGATGGGAAAATAGTTTCTACGATCAAAGCTCCTGATGGAATCAAAGTAATATAAAATAAGGGGCTCTCTAACGAGCCCCTCATATTATATCAAAATTCCTCTTTCAACTGTTCACACCAGTCCGTTATACGTTTATCCGTCAGCTTCGACTGGTTCTCTATATCAATCACCAGTCCACACCATTTACCATCCCTCAAAGCTCTTGACCGGTTAAATGAATAACCTTCGGCAGACGTAAATCCGACAAGGATAGCCCCTGCCTTTTCAAAAGCATCAGCCAGTATTCCCAGACCATCCACAAAATTATCGGGATAACCGATTTGATCACCAAGCCCGAAGAGGGCTACTTTCTTGTCTTTCAGATCGAGGCTTTCTATTTCCGGTATCATCTCATCCCAATAGGTGGGCAATTCACCGTCAAACCAAGTAGAAGCACCTACTATCAGTTTATCATAAGCCTGGAAATCATTCTGCCAAGCTTTTTCTATCATGATCATTTCTACTTCTTTATGTCCGAGCTTCTCACGTATCTTCTCTGCGATATGAGAAGTCTTGGCAGCATTCATTGCATAAAATAATCCTATCTCTTTCATAATAACTTATTATTAAATTAATATTCCAACAGCTTCTTGGCTGCTTCAAAAATTCTATCTGCACCCGGCAGAATAGCACGTTCCAGTATCGGATTAAAGCCAACCGGGGTAAAGGTAGAGCCTACACGCTGTACCGGTGCATCCAGGTAACGGAACAAGTCTGTACCAATACTGGCTGCAATCTCACCACCGAAGCCACCAAAGACTTTATCTTCATGAACAATCAGGGCTTTGCTGGTCTTCTTCACAGACTCATAAATGGTTTCTTTATCCAACGGTATCAAAGAACGGATATCAATCACTTCCACACTCCAACCACCTTCTTTTTCCAAACGTTCGGCAACATTCAAGCAGAAATGCGTTGTATTACCATAGGTGATAATACTCAGGTCACTGCCCTCACGGCGAATACGCGCTTTCCCAAAAGGAACTTCAAAATCATTAGGAACGATGGTGGCTGCTTCTACAGAATTATACAATGCTTTCGGTTCAATAAACAGCGTAAAACCACGGGAACGTATACTTGTACGGAGCAGTCCGGCAGCATCATCAGCAAAGGATGGACAAACAATCCGCGCTCCGGGCAGAGTAGCCAAAGCACCCTCCAGATTTTGTGAGTGATAGAGTCCGCCACCGATATAACCACCGGAAGCCAAACGCAAAGTTACATTAGGAACAAACTGTCCGTTGCTGCGCCAATACTCATGGGTACATTCCACATATTGTTCTACGGCAGGCCAGAAATAGTCGGCAAACTCCGCCCCCTCTATCACTACCCGGATTTTAGGATCAAAACGGCTCATTCCATTTGCTGTGCCGACAATATAATCTTCAGCAATAGGTGCACTGAATACACGAGCTTCGCCGAATTCCTGCTGCATACCTTTGGTTACATTGAACACTCCTCCTTTATCCCGATTGGCAACATCCTGCCCCCAGATGAAGGTATTAGGATTATGGCGGAACTCTGCTTTCAGCGTTTCATTGATGGCAGTTACAAAGAATTTCTTCTCTCCTTCTGTCTCACGATGTGTCCCATCTTTATATTTTTCCGGTTCGTAAGGTTCCGGCAATACATAGTTGAAAATGGTTTTAGGATCGGGATCGGGAGCTGTCAGCGCCTTACGATTGGCAGCTGCCAGGTCTTTCTTTGCTTTCTCCTCTATTTCTTTCAGCTCTTCTTCGGTGAGACGCTTGTAACGCAATAGCATCCGGCGGAACTTCAGCAACGGATCAGCTTCTTTCACATAAGCCAGTTCATTTTCATCCCTGTACAAAGTATCTTTGTCAGAGTTGGAATGGGAACCGATACGGACACAATTGGCATGTACGATTACCGGATTCCTGTTCAACAATGCATACTCACGCGCCTCAGTCATGGCATTCATGGAGTCGAACACATCTTTTCCATTACAATGGATAATCTTCAGATTCTTGAATCCGGAGAAGTTATCCGCCACTTTACGGGCTGCCGTCTGGTCTTTCTTCGGAACAGATATACCATATCCATTATCTTGCCATACAAAAATAACGGGCAGGCGTTCAAGGCTGGCACCATTGACAGCTTCGTAGACAAAACCTTCAGAGGAAGCAGATTCGCCGTGTGAAGTAATAACAACTCCTTTATGGTCATAATATACCATTGCACGTGCCACACCGGCTGCATGAAGATCATGCGTACCTGTAGCCGAGGATATGTTCTCGATATGCCATTCGGGTTTGGCAAAGTGATTGGACATGTGGCGTCCGCCACTTCCCGGATCAGTGGCTTTGGAGATGCCATTCAGTATAAGTTCTTCCGCCGTCATTCCGGCGGAAAGGGCAGTCAGCATATCACGGTAGTAAGGGAAGAGGAAGTCTTCTCCTTTGGTAAATACCTGTCCGATGGCCAACTGTATCCCGTCATGTCCAGCATACGGAGCATGAAAGGACCAGCCAAGGGACTGCAACAGGTAAGCGGGTGCCTTTTCGTCAAGCGCACGCCCCAGCGTCATCAGATAATACCATTTCTTCAGTAGTTCCACATCTGTGGTTTTTATATTGTACTTTTTCATACTTATCAAGGTATTAAGTTATTCTTTCCAATTTTCCAGATAATCTTTAATAAAATAGAGGAAATTGCCACCTAATGAACCATCCACGACTCTATGGTCATAAGAGAGGGACAGATACATCTTACGACGGATGGCAATCACATCCCCTTCCGGGGTCTCTATTACGGCGGGCTTTTTCTCGATGTATCCTACTCCCAGGATAGCTACCTGAGGCTGATTGATGACAGGTGTACCGAACAAAGACTTGAATGTACCAAAGTTCGTAATCGTAAAAGTGCCGCCGGAAATGTCATCGGGCATCAGCTTGTTATCACGAGCCTTGAGTGCCAGTGAATCAATGGCTACGGCAAGTCCGTTCAGGTTCAGACGATCGGCATCACGAACCACCGGAACAATCAGATTGCCATCATTCAGAGAAACGGCAATGCCGATATTGATATGCTTCTTGAACAGTATATTATATCCCTCTACCGATACATTCACTTGTGGGTAAGCAGCCAGCGCCTTCGCCACAGCTTCTGTGATGGCAGGCATATAAGTTAGTTTCACTCCCTCACGACGGAAGAAAGCATCTTTATTTTTATCACGCCACTTCACAAGTTTCGTTACATCCACTTCCACAACATTGGTTACGTGCGGGGAAGTATGTTTCGACATTACCATGTGGTCGGCTATCACCTTGCGTACACGATCCATCTCTTTTACTTCAACACCTTCTGCTGAGAATGTGCCGGAAGCAGGTGCAGTACGTTGTATTTCAGGAGTTGCAGCAGGTTTAGCAGTCATTATACCACCACTTTGTTTCCGGACAATGTAACTCTTGATGTCCTTCTTGCTCACCCGCCCCTGATATCCGGTACCCGGAATAGTATCCAGTTCTTTAGGCTGAATGCCAGCCTCACGAGCCAACTGAAGAACTATAGGCGAGTACCAACGCTCTTCTTCCGTTTTTACAGTCTTGACTTGAGGAGTTTCCTCAGAGGCAGTCTTAGAAACAACCACAACACCCTCATCCCCGGAGTTCTCACCTCCGATATCGACAATAGCCACCACCGTACCCACAGCTACGGTATCTCCTTCTTTAAATAAAATCTCCACGACTTTGCCTTCTACCGGAGACGGTATTTCGGCACTGACTTTAGCGGTATTTACTTCAAATAACACATCATCTTCCTTGATGACGTCTCCTACTTGTACCGACCACGAGATGATGGTACCTTCGGTTATACTTTCACCCAATTTGGGCATCTTTATTTCAAATCTTGACATATAGTTAAGTTTTAGGTTCTCGGTTTATTATTATACAACAAACAACTGAGTAGTAAGTTTTTAACTTAAGTAAAAGTTAATGCGGATTTATGATATATCCACTCTTTGCAGGCATACTTTTCCGCTTTCAACCGTTCGATGGCTTCCATATCTCCGGCAGAGAAGCGGTAAATCCGGTTATCGTCATCCTCCACAAAGGAGTGAAAGAGCAAATGCATGAAACGTTTGACGTCCATAGGCCCAGACAAAAACTCTTTTATATTCGCAACTTCACTCCGTACGGAAGGTACTGCACGCATAGTACGAGAGCCTGGTAAACGACTTTCCGCATCCGGATCGCCATTCAACGCCGCATTCAACATATCCAGATCAGTGGAAAACAACAAAGTACAATGATACATCACCCGGTCTTTATGTATGCACTGCGCACTACCCGAAATTTTCTGCTCGTCCACATAAATGCCCAGACGCTGGTCGGCATAAGCCGTGATGCCCACCTTCTCGAGGAAGTCGACCACCAATTGCAGGTAATATTCAAAATCCGGTTGCTTCCTGGTTTCAATAAAACTCAGGTTAATGTTTCCCCGGTCATGATATACAGCCCCTCCACCGGAGAAACGGCGTGCCAGGGTTATTCCCTTTTCATCCAGAAACCTCTCGTCCGCTTCCGCCGCCACACTCTGATGTTTCCCTATCACAACGGAAGGTTCCGACTGCCAAAGCATAAAGAAGTTGCCTCGCTTCTGCTTCAACAAATACTCTTCTGCTGCCAGATTAAAATAGATATCCGTACAGCGATTATCAATGCAGAACATTATGCAAAGAGTGTTTCATGGAAGATTTCACCGACCGTCGGGTGTGGGAAGACAGTCTTCTGAAATTCTTCCACCGTATATCCGTGCTGCACGGCAATTCCGGCAAGTACAATCAACTCGGAAGCCGGATTGCCCAGCATGTGGCAACCTATTATCCGGTCATCATCATCCAGTATCAGCTTGCAAAGCCCGTTTCCCTGCTCGTTCTCGGCTACGAAACGGCCGGAATAGGCCATCGGCAATTTCTGCACATGATAGCTGATACCGGATGCTTTCAGTTCTTCCTCAGTTTTACCCACGCCGGCCACTTCGGGATTAGTATACACTACGCCCGGCACGCAATCGTAATTCATCCGGTCTTCCACCTCCAGGATATGATTGATGGCAACCTCACTCTCGCGGATGGCGGTATGTGCCAGCATAGAATGCCCGGTGATGTCGCCACAAGCATACACACGTGGATGGGAAGTTTGCATGTGTTCATCCACTTTCACACCGTTGCGCAGCAGTTCTATGTTCAGTTTATCCAAGCCCACCTGCAGCAGGTTGGCTTTCCGACCGACGCTGACTAATATCTTTTCAGTCTCGATGAGCGACGTTTTGCCATCCTTCTCAATGGTGACTCCTTCGGGACTAACTTCAACCACTTTGGTATTCAGATGGAATTTGACTCCGCGTTTCTGATATTCCGCACGCAGCATGCCACTGGTTTCTTTATCCATAGCACCCAGTACTTCGGGCATCATCTCGACCACATGCACCTGCACGCCCATACTATTGAAAAAAGAAGCGAACTCCATCCCGATGACACCGCCACCGATGATGACCAGTGAAGATGGCAGCACAGTGCTCTCCAGGGCCTCTTTTGACGTCCAGTAATCAACTCCGGACAAACCTTTAATAGGCGGGATAACCGTGTCGGAACCGGTACACACCAACAGGTAGGTTACTTCGTACGTCTCCCCCGATGCCGAAACCCGGAAGCGTCCGTCCGCTTCGCCCGTAATCACAGCTTCGTGAGGTACAATGACAGCACCGTAGGAATTAACAGTCATCTGCACACCGCCGGTCAGCTTTTTCACAATCTTATCCTTGCGCTCAATCATCTTCTGCATATCGAACGCCGAACCGTCGGGCACGGAAATGCCATACTTCGACGCGCTTTTCATATTGTCCCACAACTTGGCGGAATAGAGCAAAGTCTTGGTAGGAATGCACCCCTCGTTAAGGCAGACGCCACCAATGGCTTTCTTCTCAAACAAGACTGTTTGCAGCCCGTTTGCAGCCGCTCTTTCGGCTGCCGTATAACCGGCAGGACCGCCGCCGATGATAGCTATATCATATTTCATAAATCAGTAGTATTAAGTTATTTATGCAGTAACAACAAACAAGAAGAGAGCAAAGTTCTATAAGTATCAACAAGGGAAGTTGCTGTTTTTCAGCCCCAATGGCCTGTTTCATAAAAATAATCTGTATTTTTGCAGAAATTTAAGGAATTATATGGTAGCCCCCGAAATAGCAATTGTTGACTCCAACACCCTGTCGTGTCTGGGATTGCAGAATCTGATGGAAGAAATCATCCCGATGGCCGTCATCCGCGTGTTCAGTTCGTTCGAGGAGCTGGTGGATGATACGCCCGACATGTATGCGCATTATTTCGTCTCGGCACAGATATACTTTGAGCATACGGCTTTCTTCCTGCCCCGCAAACCCAAAACAATTGTACTGGCAAACGGCGATAACCAACCGCAACTGGCGGGAATACCGACCCTGAACATTTATCAGGATGAAAAGGTATTGATAAAAAGTATTTTGCAGCTACACCAGTTCGGACATAAAGAGGGGCATCCGCATGGACATCCACATCCGGCAACAGGACACCCCGGAGGGCACCCTTGCGGCAATTCGTATGCCGAACACGACCTCTCTCCTCGCGAAATAGAAGTGCTGGTGCTGATTACCAAAGGACTCATCAATAAGGAAATAGCCGACAAACTAAACATCAGTCTGACTACCGTCATCTCCCACCGGAAGAATATCACAGAGAAACTGGGCATCAAATCGGTAGCGGGACTGACTATCTATGCCGTGATGCACGGATATGTAGAGGCAGACCGCATCTAAACCCTGAAATATAGACCTCTTGTTCCCTCGCCAACTCATTTAAAACTGAAAAGTAATGAATGAAATGACTACGCTCAGGATCACAGATACTCAGTAAATCATTATTTCATTCAGAACCGCTCAGTTACAAAGCAAACGACATTTTTTATCCTGAAGATTATTTTATAAGCACTTTGCACAGAAAATGCGAAGTGCCGGAACTAAGTAGCCGCACCGCTACTTTTATCCTTTTTCCCTGCAACGGCTAAAAAAAATCATAGTGAACGGCTATTCTTTCCACCACGAGGTTCTTTTCTTTCCACCATGGTGGAAAGAAACTTTCTCCGTGGTGGAAAGAAAAGAACCTCGTGGTGGAAAGAATAAGCATCCACATATAAAAAACTTATCATCCGGCAGAAAAAACAATAAAAGTGCCTGGGAAAAGAGTTAAGCCATTCTCTAAATCCTCATTAATGAGGATTGCGGGAAAAAGAGAAATGCCCTTACTTTGCAAACGAAATAATAGAAGCAAAAAAAATGGAGAAGAGTAAATTGTTCGCCTTTGCCCTGACACTCCTGTCAATAGGAAATGTATGTGCAGAGGAAGTGGATACCCTGAAAATCGTGGATGTTGAAGAAGTCCTTATCATTGCAGCCCCCAAAGAAAACCGTAAGTTGCGCGAACTGCCCAACGCCGTCACCCTGCTTTCACAACAGGACATGCAAGCTGCACAAGTAAACTCAATCAAAAACCTGACCGCACTTGTACCCAATATATTTATCCCCGATTATGGTTCGCGCCTGACTTCCGCTGTTTATATCCGCGGCATCGGCTCGCGTATCAACACCCCGTCCGTAGGATTGTACGTCGACAATATACCTTATATAGATAAGTCGGCATTCGACTTTGATTATTCCGATATTGAACGTATCGACGTGCTGCGCGGCCCGCAAGGCACACTGTACGGACGAAATGCGATGGGAGGAATTATTAAAGTGCATACCAAATCTCCTTTCTCCTATCAAGGCACCGACTTCCGCATTGGAGCCGGCACACATAACCAATACAATACTTCCGTCACGCACTATCACCGGATAAACGAGCGGTTTGCTTTCTCCGCCGGAGGGTTTTATGACTATGAGGGAGGATTCTTCCGCAATGCGGCACGCAATAATGATAAGTTAGATAAAGGACAATCCGTCGGTGGACGCGCCCGTGCCATCTATCTGCCCAGCGAAAACTGGAAGCTCGACTTCAACCTAAGCTATGAGTATAGCGACCAGGGCGGCTATCCTTACGGACTTTATGATAAAGAAAACGGAACTGTTGCCAAACCCGCTTACGATGAAGAAAGCAGTTACTACCGCAATCTGCTGAATGCCGGACTGAATCTGGAATATCAGGCGCAAAACTTCATTCTGAGTGCCGTCACCGGCTATCAGTGGTTGCGCGACCGCATGTTCATGGACCAGGATTTCTCCGCAGCCAATATCTTCAATATAGAACAGAAGCAAAGAATAAATACGTTCTCAGAAGAAATCGTTCTGAAATCCAAGCCCAACCGTCGTTGGCAATGGACCACAGGCGCTTTCGGTTTCTATCAATCCCTGCATACGGACGGTCCGGTGCTATTCCACCGGGATGGCATCACTTCGGTAATTGAAGGAAATGCAAACAGTGTTTTCGACGACCTCGCATCAATGGGGGTGCCGGGCATACCCGTCATGCACCTGGGCATCAATAATGAGAGTTTACCCGTCAGCGGAAGTTTCGACACCCCTACGCTGAGCGGTGCCATTTTCCACCAGTCCACCTTCAATGATTTATTTGTCAAAGGCTTGTCGGCAACCATCGGTTTGCGAATGGACTATGAGAAAGTAAAGATGGAATATAACTCTGCCGCCGCAACCACCAACTTCAACTTCTCCATGAAGATGGGAAATCCGGCCAATCCCCAGATTATCGAGAGTCAAGGCCTTGAAGGAAATGCGGCTTATCTGGGCAAAGAATCTACCGACTACGTTCAGCTATTGCCTAAGTTCGCTTTGCAATACGAATGGAACAAGGGAAATAATATTTACGCAACCGCCGCACGTGGCTATCGTTCGGGAGGATATAACATTCAGATGTTCTCCGACCTCGTGACGGGAGTGCTCAGCAACTCCATGATGGATGCCATCATGACCGACCCTAACTTCAGCAGGTTCTCTGCCATGATTGAACAAATGAAAAAAGAATTGCCGGAGGTAAGCGATGCCACCAAGTATAAACCGGAATATACCTGGAACTACGAAATAGGAAGCCATCTCACGCTTTGGGAAGGGCGCTTGCTTGCCGACCTCTCCGCTTTCTACATGGATACACGCAACCAGCAGATTGCAAAGTTTGCGGAGAATGGTCTGGGCCGTATCACAGTGAACGCAGGAAAAAGCCATAGTTACGGTGCCGAAGCAAGCCTGCGTGCCGCTCTTACCACTGCATTTACGGTAAACGCTTCTTATGGATACACTTATGCTACTTTCAAAGAGTACGCAACCAACGTTAAAGTGGACGGAGAGACAAAGGAGATAAGTTACAACGGCAATTACGTCCCCTTCGTGCCCAAACATACACTGAGTCTGGGCGGACAATACATCTTCCGCATCAACCCGGGGCATTGGCTGGACCGCATCCAGGTAAATGCCAACTACACCGGTGCCGGACGCATCTACTGGACAGAGCAGAATGACGTCAGCCAGTCCTTCTACGGCATACTGAACGGACGCCTCAGTCTACAGAAAGGCAACGGACAGATTGACTTCTGGGTTCGCAATGCACTGGATAAAGATTATGCTGCTTTTTACTTTGAAAGCATGGGTAACGGGTTCATGCAGAAAGGACGGCCTATACAAGCGGGGATTGAATTGCGTTGCAGGTTCTGAAAGCAAGTACATTCCTATAAGAATATTTTTCCTGAACAGGAGCAAGTTTGATATTGTATTCGGATATTTCCGAAACAGTTTCCACTTTTACAGTGGAGTATCAAAAATAAGCATTACCTTTACACAGTGAATCGAGTAAGTATGCCGCATTGCTATAGGCTTATATGCAAGATACCTAACGCCATCGACTTGTGCCTGATGCACAAACCGATGGCGTTTTTCTTTATTCAATAGGAGCACCGCAATTTGCAAAGGCGCTCACGTCGCTTCTGCAACTGAAGGTTATTCCGCAGTAGAGCCGCTGTAAACTTTTCCGTTTACCGTGACCTGTCCCGCTTTGTTGCGGATATCAAGCCCCTTTCCGGCGTTGCCGAAATTAGTGCCGGAAGTTGCGTCATAGGTAAATGTTACCGTCTGGCTGCTCTGACTCGGATTGGCATCAATGTAAACGGAAGGATAGTCTGTGGAAGCAGCGTTGTCCTTCAGAACACTGAATGTGCAACTGTTTCTCAATTCAACTACCTTCGGGCAGTTGTAGGCGGTGTTGCTGCCGCGATTTCCAATGGTGAGGGCTGCAGAAGGCGCCTGATTGCCATCTCCCCAAGAAGTAGCTCCTGCCGGCTTATTGCTGCCGATTCCCGTGTCATAACTGCTGCTAACGTTCAGTTTGAACGTGCACCCATCGAAGGTAAAATTGCCTCCACGCAGGAAAGCACCCTGCCAACCACCGGTAAAGGTACAGTTTGTTGCCGTCACAGTGCCGGGAACATTGAACATCAAGCCGGTTTCCTCAGCCGTGAAAGTGGAATTTGTGAGCGTAACTACGTGGCCGGAACCGTTTTCCTTGGCAGCATTCGAGGAAAGACAATAATATTTGCAGTTCATTGTACTGTTTTCTACTGTAATCTTAGCCGAACTTACGCGCGGGTCTATCAAGATACCGGCCGAACCGACAGAAGGAGCGGTATATTCAATATTCTTCATGGTGAAGTTGCCTCCGATACTTTGATTGATAGCGATGGCCTGGCTGTAGTCAGTGATTTTACCCTTGCTGATACCGTCACCGTTAAAGATCAGTGTTGCTCCTCCAGCAATAAGGTGAAAGCCCTTGTCTTCCAGTGTCAGTGTATGTGTGCCCACATTGATCTCCATGTTCTTGCCTTCTGCCACAACTATGCGGCTCTTGATGCTTGCGTCAGCTTGCAACGTAATCTTCTTCACTTCCGCACCGGCCGCAATGTTGATGCCTCCTTTCTCGATTACCAGTTCATCTATCACGGTACCGTCCTTGATTTCCAATGTGTTTTCTCCGGTACTGGAAGTCACTTTGGTCCAAGATCCGCCGTTCAGTTCCACATGCTCAATGTTCTTCACGTTCAGCGTGCCTGTGGTACCTTGGGGAACATTGATGACGGCAGCCGGAGTGGCTGTATCATCCGTAGCCCCCTTCACGGTGAATTCATTGCTACTGACAGAAGCAATGTTAATAGTGACAGGCTCTTCTGCCGTACTGGAAGAAGGGATGGCAATCTCTCCGTTGGCAGCTACACTTTCAATTGTGATATTCTTCACGCCTTCTTCCAAAGCCTTGTTGGCGGCTTCCGCATCGGCTACGGTTTGTGAGAAATTGATGGTTTCTCCATCAATCTCCACAATGCGGATGGGACGCATTTCCTTGGCTGTACCGGCCGTTACTGTAAAACTGGAAGTGGTATGGAACACTTGAGCTTCTGCTATTCCTATCTTCAAGGTGGCTGTGATACCTCCGGAATACGCTCCTGCGGGCACGGGGATATCCAGTATCAGCGGATCTATGCCCGTTCCGGTAAATGAGAGGGTAACTTCTCCGCCTGTGCTCGACAGTGCAGCCAGCGTGGCGGGTGTACCGGGAGTCAGGACGGCTGTTCCGGTAATGCCGGATGCATTCAGTTTCAGTGTACCTTGCGCGCCGCCTTCAATGCCGCTCACTTGGATACGCATCAATCCGCTCAACAACTGCGTGAACTCCACCTTGTTCTTGGCCTCATTCAGCTTACCGAACATCGGCGCGTTGCTCACGGGATAAGTGTAAGTAGTGGGGAAAGTCAATGTGCACGTGGATGGAGTGTAGTTCTTCGACGGATATACCGCATATTCCAATTCCGACATTTCGCCCGTGACCGTGCCTTTAAAGGTACCGGTGCTTCCACCCTCGCCGTTTTTCAATTCAAATGTTCCGGTGGAGCTGTAAACATTGTCTTGCACCAATGTACCGAAGACATAGAAAGCGTCTCCTGCACTCCAGTTTACGTTATAGTTTACATCCACCGCAGTACGTGTGTCCGCACCGGTGGTGGCAGTCAGGGTCAGTTCATCTTGTTGCGTGGCAGCTCCGTTCTCCATAAGTTCTTCGTTGGAGCAGCCTGCCAATGCGGCTGTGCAAAGCAGGGCCGTGAGGTAAGTCAATCTTTTCATGTTTGAGTAATTTTTTTGTTTTGAAAATTAATTGTAGTGGGAACATCCGCTTACGTGCGGAGGTGGGCATCATTGCCAGTAACCATCTTCCTTGTCCCAAGTGGGAAGACCGGATTCGGTGTCGCTGGTTGCAAAGCCAGTTTCCACTGCCACCTGCAATATTTCTATTTCGGGCGGCTCATACCTCTCTTTTGGTAGGGTATCCATCATGTTTTTTTGAGTATTACGGTCTTTCTCAGCTCCATGGCAGGCCTGTAAATAAACACGAAGCGTAGAACTGATTGCTACACTTCGCCAATAACGGGGACCTGAGATTGCCCTTAAGCCACGAAATGATACAATGCAGCCCCACGCTATAGCGTGAAGCCATCCGGGTATCATTCTTGTGACTTGAAATTTCTCAGGTTTCGTTATTGACAAGAATGAAGCAAGACGCTTCTAAATATTATTCTAAAAAAACTTTGCGGCAGACGCTTCCGCACACCCGGCAAATGTAGGATTTACCGCCGACATAAACAAAAAAAATGAAAGATATTTAAAAAATGCCTGTCATAAGTATCAGGATTCCCAATTCGACAAAGCATGAGTAACGAATTCATAAAGAAAGGATGGCTACAGGCGGGCATTGGGTTGTGTTGCAGATTCTAAAACCTCGCTCAGCCCGCTAAAATAGGCTTGTTTGCAGGGATATGAATAAAGTGTGATAAGATGGTAGGGTGATAATGTGATAAAGTGGCTGCGCTATATACCACAGAGTGTTATCCCGCTACTACCTTACCACCCTATCATCTTACCACCCTATCACCCTATCACCTTACCACTCTTTTATTCATTTCTTTTCAGTTATGAATTATATTCAACTACTGATTCGTATTAGTAATAGCTGATCATAAAATAAGAGATAAATTATCATTGATGTGCCAAGTTGTTTTTTAAGCGTTGCCAAACTACAAGAACTTTTGCTATCTTTGTGTCGTTAACGGATTAAATAATATAGTAGCAGGAGGATAGCAGATGGATCCACAGAAATACATAGTACCCGGCAGAAAAAGACTTCCCTACGGCATGATGAACTTTGCACTCATCCGTCGCGAGGACTATTATTATGTAGACAAAACTCATTATATCCCCCTGATAGAACAGGCAGACCGTTTCTTCTTTTTTATCCGTCCCCGCCGCTTCGGCAAGAGCCTGACGCTGAATATGCTGCAACACTATTACGACATACGCACCCGTGACAAGTTCGAAGCTCTTTTCGGCGACCTATATATCGGACAACATCCCACACCGAGCCGCAACAGCTACCTGGTGCTCTATCTCAATTTCTCCGGTATCACCGGTGAACTGAACAATTATCGTAAAGGTCTGGACGAACATTGCCAAATCTGTTTCGACTACTTCTGTGAAGTATATGCCGACCTCTTGCCCGAAGGTATCAAAGAAAAATTGGATGAAAAAGATGGGGCCGTCAACCAATTCGATTTCCTCTATCATGAGTGCGAACGTGCCGGACAGAAAATGTATCTCTTCATCGATGAGTACGACCACTTCACCAACGCCATCCTCGCCGATCCCGAAAGCCTGCATCGCTACACCAACGAAACGCATGGCGAAGGCTACCTGCGCGCTTTCTTCAATAAAGTAAAAGCAGGAACTTATTCAAGCATCGAGCGTTGCTTCATCACTGGCGTCAGCCCTGTCACGATGGACGACCTTACCAGTGGCTTCAACATCGGAACAAACTACTCCCTCACGCCGAAATTCAACCGGATGATGGGATTCACGGAAGAGGAAGTGCGCGAAATGTTGACCTATTACTCGACGAACAGCCCCTTCAAGCACACCGTGGACGAGTTGATAGAAATCATGAAACCGTGGTATGACAACTATTGCTTTGCGCAGGAATGTTACGGTGAAACCACGATGTACAACTCCAACATGGTGCTTTACTTCGTCAAGAATTATATTGACAATGGCAAAGCACCGCTAAACATGGTGGAAGAGAACATCCGCATCGATTACGAGAAACTGCGCATGCTCATCCGCAAGGACAAAGAGTTTGCCCATGACGCCTCCGTCATTCAGACTCTGGTGAGTCAAGGCTTCATCACCGGTGAACTGAAGACCGGCTTCCCTGCCTCCGGCATCACCAATCCGGACAACTTCGTGAGTCTGCTCTACTATTTCGGAATGCTCACCATTAGCGGCACGCACGAAGGAAAAACGAAACTGACCATCCCCAACCTAGTAGTACAGGAACAACTATATACTTATCTCTTGAACACCTACAATGATGCCGAACTGAGTTTCAGCAGTTACGAGAAGAGCGAACTGGCAAGCCGTCTCGCTTATCGGGGTGATTGGAAAGCCTACTTCGACTACATCGCCGACTGCCTGAAACGCTACGCCTCGCAACGCGACAAACAGAAAGGCGAATTCTTCGTTCACGGCTTCACCCTCGCCATGACTGCACAGAACCGCTTCTACCGCCCCATCTCCGAACAGGACACCCAGGCGGGCTACGTCGACATCTTCCTCTGCCCCATGCTGGACATCTACGCCGACATGGCGCACAGTTACATCGTGGAACTGAAATATGCCAAATACAAAGATCCCGAAACTCATGTGGAGGAGTTACGTCAGGAAGCAATTGCCCAGGCCAACCGCTACGCTGATACGGATACGGTAAAGCGTGCTATCGGCAGCACCCAGCTACATAAGATTGTGGTGGTGTATAAAGGCATGGAAATGAGAGTGTGCGAAGAAATTCTTCCCTCTACTCATTAATCGCACCACACCCCGGACAACGTCCTTTCTTTTTGAGCTTCTGTCCGCAATTACCACAACGATAGCGATAAACAACAAGTGTGGTATACATCTTTTTCATGAAAATCCAAATGAAAGCGACAAGGAAGGCGTAGCCAATATATATCTGTGTAGTCAATATAAAGAAGAAATAGCAGAAGATGCAGCAAGATGCCAGGCCCAACAAATAGAACATAGCGGCAGCAGGCGAAAGCTGGCGGAACAAATCATCAAGCACTGCCAACAACACTATGATAAACAACCAGATGCTCAGCAAGAAGATCGAAAGGATAAACGGCACTTTGAAAGGAGAAAGCGTAGGATTAAAGTAGAAGTGTTCCCACGTTTCGGGCACAAAAACTTGCATGGACTCGTACACCGTGGCACTGAATGCCATCAGCAGGCAAAGCAACAACGGATACACACTATCTATATCATTGAAATAAACCATCTTCAACTGTTTGCGACGGAACAAGCGAAGCATCCAGGCACCCACAAACAATGCGAAAATGACAACGAAATACGATGCATGCGTATCACTGAACAAATAAATGAATTGGGAAATACTATCCGTCGGCACAAAAGCCTGCATCATCTCCCGCTCACCAATCCAGCCTTGTATCTCCTGAGTATGGGCCAGCTTCACCCAGACACTATCCACACTATCCGCCGGATGAATGGCAAATTCGGCCACTACCACACGATCTCCTTTGTGAAGGGTATTATAGCAATCTTTCACCGGTAGACAGGCAAGCACAACAGAATCTTGCACCACTTCCAGATTGGTGTTCAGCGTATAGTGGCGGTCATAAAGGTAAGTCAAAGAATCGCGGGTCCCGGCGCTCATACCTTCATCATCCAGGTCGGGACGGGAATAACGGCAAGAAAGAAAACTAAAACACAAGAATAAAGAAATGCAAATAAGTGCAGACCTGCGCAGAGAAAAGAAACCATATACTCTACGCAGTCCTATGCTGATTCGCATTTCTGAACCATATTTCACTTCCTTATTCCGCATAAACCTTCATCTGACAATTTTTACAATCAAACTCCAGACGGAAACGCTTACCATCGGTTCCCGACAGGTAATAAGGTTCCCGATAAGGCGAACGCCCTTTTTGGAAAGTAGGACACCAGCCCATACTATATCGCAAGCAATGCTTGCAAAACATCAGGACAGCACCCGGAACAGCTTGTTTCTCATAGGCCGGAGCCACGGAAGCAATGCCGTGGTCAGTATAAAAAGAAGCGGCACGAGTGTTCATCACATTGCCGAGATACGTCAATGAAGTTCTGGAAGCGACTGATTTATGCGAAGTATCCGGAAGCGGGAAAGGATGGACGGTCGGTTTCCAGACAGCCAGTTCCTGACGGTAGTTGATGCGGCGGGCAGTAATAAGTTTTTCTATAATCTGGCGCCGCCATTCGGCTACGACGGAAGCAGGAAGAAACCAGTTGCCGGAAAAATGAATTTCAATGGCGGAACCAGTTCCGGGCGAGTGATGATTCACCCCTACAGGGGAACAAGCTTCAAAAGGAGTGTTTCCTAATTTGCCGAGTTGTGTACGCAGATTATCCGCCTGCGGTGTACGGGCAAGTTCTTTCTGATAAGGGAAAGAAAGGGTTACACTATTATCATCCTCATCTGTAGCAGTCAGGGTAAAGCCGAAGGCGGTATCTGCCAAAAGCAAGGATACGGAAATCTTTCGTTCGGAAGACTTACGTGCCAGCAGCTTCTCAAATTCCTGATCGTAGTTACGATAAAGCACAGTACGCTGACGGATACGGGGCATCTCACCTGCCGGATAGAGTTTATTCCCGTCCACACGGTTGATACGGAAACCTTGCAGACGTCCTTGCTCATCGATATAACAAACACCGTCACCGTTATTGAATGATTTCAATCCGGCTACTGTAAGGTAGTTTCCGCGTTGTTCCTTCATGGTTCCCATCTCTTCACCGAGGGATTTCGGAGTATCGAAAGAGAAAATTTCCTCACTGCGTCCGTGCAGGAAGTAATGCGTAAATCCACGACTAAAACTTTTATCTAACTGGGGACGGAAGGTATAATTACAAGTACCGGAAGAAGCCCGGGCGTATTCTTTACGGCGTGTAAAGATAGCATCCAGCTTTTGGCGGTAGGCAGCCGTAACATTCTTTACATAAGAAACATCTTTCAGACGACCTTCTATCTTGAGCGAAGTGGCACCTGCATCAAGTAACTCTTCCAAGATATCACTCTGATTCAAATCTTTAAGGGATAGCAAATGCTTATCACGTACAATTACTTTTCCGTCGGCATCCACCAGACTGAAAGGCAAACGACAGAATTGCGCACATTCTCCCCGATTGGCACTACGTCCGAAACAAGCCTGGCTGACATAACATTGCCCGCTATAGCTAACGCATAGTGCCCCATGTACAAATACTTCCAACGGCACTTCCGGACAGGCTTTATGAATATGGCTGATTTCCTGCAAGGAAAGTTCACGTGCCAATACTACTTGTCGGAAACCAGCTTCTGCAAGGAAACGCACTTTCTCCGGTGTACGGTTATCCATTTGCGTACTGGCATGCAGAGGGATAGGCGGCAGATTCAGACGGGTAATTCCCATATCCTGCACAATGAGTGCATCGACACCTGCACGATACAAATCCCAAATCATAGCTTCCGTTTCCGCCAGTTCTTCTTCCTTCAGAATCGTATTGACAGTTACATAAATCCGGGCATTATATAAATGGGCATGCGCCACCAAAGCAGCGATATCTTCCAGTGAGTTACCGGCAGCCGCACGCGCACCAAAGCGGGGCGCACCGATGTACACTGCATCCGCACCGTGATTGATAGCCTCGATACCACATTCCAGATTCTTGGCAGGTGCCAACAATTCTATTTTCCGTTGCTTTATCATTCTATTCAGTTACAAGTTACAGGTTACAGGCTACAACTAGCTACGCGCTATCATACCGAACGGTACTTGCAACTCGTAGCTTGTAGCTTGTCACTTATTTTATATCGTTAATATTGTACGGAGTTTCCTGATAAACGAAATAGTTCAACCAATTAGAGAACAGCAGATTGGCATGAGCACGCCAGCGTACCATCACCCCTTTGTCCGGATCATTATCCACATAGTAATTACGAGGTACTTCAATGGGCAGACCTTTATCCACATCCCTGCGGTATTCCGTATCCAGCGTTAATGGAGAGTATTCCGAATGTCCGGTGACAAAGAACTCACGTCCACCACGTGCTACCACCAGGTGTACGCCTGCATCTTCCGATTCCGAAAGTAAAGTAAGTTCAGGCACTTTCAAGATATCTTCTTTCCGTACTTCGGTATGGCGGCTATGAGGTACATAGAACATATCATCAAAACCACGGAAAATAGCATGCAACGGATCTAAAGGACGATGCTCGAATATGCCGAACATTTTCTTATCCAACGCATACTTGGGTACTCCGTAGTGATGATAAAGTCCGGCCTGTGCAGCCCAGCATATATAAAGGGTGGACGTGACATGCGTACGCGCCCAATCGAATATTTCCATTATTTCATCCCAGTAGGTCACTTCTTCGAAATCCAGTTGTTCTACAGGGGCACCGGTGATAATCATACCGTCGTACTTCTCGCCACGCATCTTTTCAAAGTCAGTATAGAATGTCTGCATATGTTCTACAGGCGTATTCTTTGATGTATGACTCTTGATTTTCATGAACGAGATTTCCACCTGAAGCGGTGTATTGGAGAGCAAACGCACAAGATCTGTCTCTGTGGTAATCTTCAAAGGCATCAAGTTCAGGATAACGATGCGCAACGGACGGATGTCCTGTTGCGTGGCGCGGGAGTTGTCAATAACAAATATGTTCTCTTCTTTCAGCAACTCTATCGCCGGCAGCTTATCAGGTAAATTTAATGGCATAAGTTATCAGATTATCTTTAATTTAGAATACAAAGGTACGTGATAATTTTGAAATCTCCCGCGAAAGAATGAAAATGTAGAGCAATTTCAAGTTATTTATCTTCTTCATACAAAGCATTATAGATAAAATTATCAACAAAAAAGCATCTTTCCTTTCATGTATTTAAAATATTACTATACCTTTGCCGCCCGTAAAGTTAATGAACATTGAAAAACATTAAGATGGAATAGAGCCGGAATTCAAGCGTGAATTCACTTAATTAGCATCCCAAAGCCACTGACTTTCCTATACCAATTATGGTCCTTACCCACCCCAGATATTCCGATGCTTTAATTAACACATTAATTTGAAATGCGACAGTCGTGTTTCACAAAAAAACATATTATTATGAACAAAACAACTATCAAAAACAACAGACTGACCTTTTTCTCATTCTGTATCATTTTCTTATTTAGTTCTTGTGTTAATAAATTAGACTCAGAAACTTCTCCCGATGCTGTTCCCGGCACTATTCCCATCAATTTCACTACAAAAGTCAGTAAAGCCGATACACGTGTGACTAATACTGCCTTTGAAAAAGGAGATAAAGTAGGTTTATATGCAATGCTTCCATCTACTCCAATTACAGAAAAGCGCTACATTGACAATTTACAACTGGAATGTGGGGAAAAGAATGTATTCATCCCTGAAAAGACCGTTTTCTATCCGGCAGGAGATGCAACACTCAATTTTATCAGTTATTACCCCTATCAGTCAACCGGAATAAAAACAGGCCAATCTACCATTCCTGTATCTGTACAAACCGACCAAAGCAGCGCAAAAGCTCTCTCCATATCCGATTTCATGATAGCCTCCGAGAAAAATGTAGAAAGCAGCGAAGATGCAGTCGTACTTCATTACAAGCATAAGTTGACCAAGATAAAAATCACAATCACAGCCGGTACTGGGGAAGATATAACAAAGATATATAAAGCGAATCCTCAGATTATCGCAGTAGGTTTCAAGACCAAAGCAGAATATAATACAGATACGGACAAGTTTATAAATCTGACAGAGGAAGCAGACATCATCCCATTTGGTGAATGGAACATAGTAAAAGGGACTTTAACAGGAAAAGAATTCATCATCATACCACAAGACGCCGATTCCGAAACTCAATCCTTTATAATGGAATGGAATGGAAAATTATACACCTGTCCAATGCCAGAACTAAATATGGCAGGAAGCAAACAATGTCAAATTGATATCGAAGCTATGCAAACAACCAGTCATTTTCTTACCGGAATAACCAGTACAGTTGAAGACTGGCTGCCTGGAGATAGCAAAGATACGAACAACAGCGGCGGCATCACAACCATTCATTTGGCTGCACTTACTTTTTCTCAATCGAACATATATAGAATCTACCACGAAGGCAAACCGATAGCGGAAGTTTGCAAAGAATATCTGAAATCTGATAAAATTACTTCAAGAGCAATTGTTGCATACCCGGTCAAAGAAGACGAAACAAGCGATCTGAGCAAAGGCACCGTTTTAAACTTTCAAGATGATAAGAGAGCGATATGTGGAGGGACCATACAGTGGAATACAGACGATAGCTCCTTTATTTATACAGAAGGCAATCTTCAATCTGTTAATAAATTCTACCTCAATGAAAAAGGGGAAATCTTGCTGGAAGAAACGAATAATCCTATCAGCATAGATATAGTCAGCCATACCATTAGAGATATAAGAAAAGGAGACTCTTATGAGTATCCAATCGTAAAAATAGGCACTCAATATTGGATGAGAGAAGATTTATGTGCAACGGCGTACAGGGATGGAACCACACTGAACAAACAAACTCAGTTAGGAGAAGGTGCAGGATATTTCAGACCTCAGAATACAGAAACATATCTTTATAATGGAGAAGTTATTCTTGACGGAAACTTGGCACCCGTAGGATGGAGAATTCCAAATAGTGATGATTGGCAAGCCTTAAAAGGATACCTCAAAGATGACGCTTCGATACTAAAATCCGGAGAATGGGAAGTATTAAAAGAGGGTGACACGATTGATTCAGGTTCTAATCTAACTGGTTTCTCAGCATATCCCGTAGGAATTTGGGGAGCAGGAAAAAATATATCCCAAAAACAATTAGTATGCTACTGGACACTAAATGAGACCGAAAATAGCATACCAGAACAATCTATAAGTTTCACCGGAAGCAGCGCCAAGTTTTCTGTCGCCGCAACTCATGTTAAAAATGAAACTTACTATAAGGCCTTTTCTATACGCTGTTTAAAAGAATAGCCCAATAAAAAAAAGCATATCTCATTTCTTTTTCGTATTTTTGTTCCCAATGTACAAATAAGTTTTGTTCACTGAACAAAGACAACGAAAAAGAAATGAGAATTATCGACCTGATACATAGCAACGAGAAGACAGCTTTCTCTTTTGAAATACTGCCACCGCTGAAAGGCACAGGCATCGAAAAGCTGTACGAAACCATAGATACTTTACGGGAGTTTGACCCGAAATACATCAATATCACCACACATCGCAGCGAATATGTATACAAAGATTTGGGAAACGGTTTGTTTCAGCGTAATCGCTTACGCCGCCGTCCGGGAACTGTTGCCGTAGCTGCCGCCATCCAAAACAGATATAATATCACTGTAGTTCCGCATCTTCTTTGCAGTGGTTTCACCCGCGAAGAGACGGAATATGTACTGCTTGATCTGCAATTCCTGGGTATCACCGATTTACTGGTGCTACGTGGAGATAAAGCAAAACATGAGTCTGTCTTCACTCCCGAAGGCGATGGCTACCATCATGCCACTGAATTACAAGAACAAATCAATAACTTCAATAAAGGCATCTTCGTAGATGGCTCGGAAATGAAAGTGACCAATACCCCATTTTCCTATGGCGTAGCGTGTTATCCCGAAAAACACGAAGAAGCTCCCAATATTGACACTGATATCTACTGGCTGAAAAAGAAAATGGAAGCCGGTGCAGAATATGCCGTTACACAACTTTTCTATGATAACCAGAAATACTTCGACTTTGTAGAACGTGCCCGGAAAGCCGGAGTTACCATTCCCATCATTCCAGGTATCAAACCATTCAAGAAGACATCTCAAATCAGCATGATACCCAAGACGTTCAAAGTGGACTTGCCCGAAGAACTGGCATGCGAAGCGATGAAATGCAAAACGGATGAAGAAGCCAAACAAGTAGGCATCGAATGGTGTGTTAAGCAATGTAAGGAATTAGTGGAACATGGAGTACCCAGTATTCACTTCTATTCCATCGGTGCAGTGGACAGTATAAAAGAAGTTGCAAAGCTGGTATACTAAGACTGCAGCCAAGTAACATGAGTTGTAATTTATAAAACCATATATAATATCGTGTTTTTCAAAGAGGTAATAGGACAAGAAGCAGCCAAACAGCGACTCCGGCAGGAAGTGCAAGAGGGGCGTATTCCTCATGCCCAACTCTTCTGCGGTCCATCGGGAGTGGGAAAGCTTCCGTTGGCAATGGCTTATGCCCGTTACATCTGTTGCCCGAACCGTACAGATACAGACGCCTGTGGCACTTGTCCCTCCTGCATAAAGTGGAATAAGCTGGTACATCCGGATGTACACTTTGTCTTTCCCATCGTAAAAAAAGGAAAGAAAGAAGTGTGTGACGATTACATAGCTGACTGGCGCCATCTGGTGCTGAACAGCCCTTATTTCAGTCTCAACCACTGGTTGAATGAGATGGATGCTGAAAACGGGCAAGCCATCATCTATGCAAAGGAGAGTGACGAGATAGTACGCAAGCTCAGCCTGAAATCGAGCGAAGGTGGCTACAAGGTTACTATCGTCTGGCTACCGGAGAAAATGCACGTAGTTTGTGCCAATAAGTTATTGAAGCTTTTGGAAGAACCTCCCGAAAAGACAGTATTCTTATTGATATCCGAAACTCCGGACATGATACTGCCGACAATCCTGAGCCGTACGCAACGTTTCAACATCCGTAAAATAGAAGAAACAGATATTGCCAACGCTTTGCAACAGAAATACGGTGTACGTCCTAATGATAGTTTCACTCTGGCGCATCTTGCCAACGGTGACTTTATCAAAGCATTGGAAACCATTCACCTGAACGAAGAAAACGAACTATTCTTTGAACTCTTTGTCAGCCTCATGCGTCTTTCCTATCAACGGAAGATACGTGAAATGAAGCAATGGAGTGAGCAACTGGCAGGCATGGGACGCGAACGACAGAAGAACTTCCTGACATACGCCCAGCGTATGATACGCGAGAATTTCATCTATAACCTGCATTGCAAAGAGATGAGTTACATGACTTTGCCCGAACAAAACTTTGCCACCCGCTTCGCCCCTTTTATCAACGAACGGAATGTAATGGGAATGATGGATGAATTGAGCGAAGCGCAGATACATATTGAGCAAAATGTAAATGCAAGGATGGTCTTCTTTGATTTTTCATTGAAAATGATAGTTCTACTGAAACAGTAGAAATCAGATATATAGTAGTAATCTCAATCATAAATAAAAAAATGGATTTTAAACTACATAACGGAAGCGGAAGTCTCTGCTGCAAAAGTTGCGGCAGGCAAGACAAGCAACTGAACACCTACGACTGGCTGGCCGACATTCCCGGAAACGGAGAAGAAAGCGACCTGGTAGAAGTTCAGTTCAAGAATACCCGCAAAGGATATTTCCGCAATAGCAACCATATACCTCTTGAAAAGGGCGACATCGTGGCCGTAGAAGCAACGCCTGGACATGACATCGGTGTAGTGACCCTAACCGGACGCCTTGTTCCGCTACAAATGCGAAAAGCTAACATCAAGTCTGAGGCTGATATCAAGCGCATCTATCGCAAAGCCAAGCAGGTAGATATGGACAAATATAATGAAGCCAAGGGACGCGAGCATGACACCATGATACGTGCCCGGCAAATTGCCCTCAACCTGAATCTCAACATGAAAATCGGTGATGTGGAATATCAGGGAGACGGCAACAAAGCTATTTTCTATTATATTGCCGACGAACGTGTAGACTTCCGCCAGCTGATCAAGGTATTGGCAGATGCTTTCCATGTCCGCATTGAAATGAAGCAGATTGGTGCACGCCAAGAGGCCGGACGAATCGGTGGTATCGGTCCTTGTGGACGCGAGCTCTGCTGTGCCACCTGGATGACTTCCTTCGTGTCAGTATCCACAAGCGCTGCCCGTTATCAGGATATTTCTCTCAATCCGCAAAAACTGGCAGGACAATGTGCCAAACTGAAATGCTGTCTCAACTATGAAGTGGACTGCTATGTGGAAGCCCAGAAACGTCTTCCTTCCAGAGAGATCGAGTTGGAAACCAAAGACGGTACTTTCTATTTCTTCAAGGCAGATATTCTAAGCAATCAGATAACCTACTCTACCGACAAGAACATTCCTGCCAATCTGGTAACAATCAGTGGTAAGCGTGCATTTGAAATCATCGGTATGAACAAACGGGGTACTAAACCAGAAAGTCTTGTAGAAGAAGCACGCCAAGTGGAGCCCAAGAAGCCGATAGATTTGTTGGAACAGGAAAGCTTAACCCGCTTTGACCGCAGCCGTAAAGGTAAAAACGGTGGAGAAAATAACGGTGGCGGAAATGGAAACGGCGGTAATAACAACCGCAAGAAAAAGAAAAAAGGAAATCCGAATCAATCCGGAGATCAACAATCCAGACCACGCCCACAAGGTGAGCCCAGACCGCAAGGTGATCAGCCCAAACCACAAGGCGATCAGCTCAAACCACAAGGCGATCAGCGACGGGGAGAGCAACCCAGGCGTAACAAACCCAAGCGCCCCAACAATCCACCCAGACCACAAGGAGAGAAACCAGCCGGAAATGAAAAACCTGCTCAAGAATAAAACATCTCTCCTGAAGAGTTTAATACTACTGTTCATCGCAGGCTTCCACACAGCCTGCGATGAACAGACTGTATATCATTCTTTTCAATCCCTGCCAACAGAAGGTTGGCAGCGGAATGACACACTATTCTTCAATGTTTCGGTTACAGACTCCGCTACACTCTACAATGTATCCGTAGAAGTGAGAAACCGGAACAATTATCCTTATCAGAATCTGCCCTTACTCATCTACTACGACAGTCCGGAAGCCCTAAATATCAAGCGGGATACATTGGAACTGCGACTTGCTGACAATGCAGGTATTTGGTTAGGAGATGGCTGGGGCGGGTTATATCAATCAACTCTCCCAGCAGGCTTCGTTCGTATTGGAAAAGCCGGGGAATACCGCTTCAAAATTATACACCTTCTACCGGACGAAGTTCTTCCCGGCATCAACGATGTAGGAATCAAATTAAAACGCTGACAGTCTCTTTTTGCGTCCTGCATCAATCCGCAGAAAGATGAACAGCAAGATAGTGAATCCCCAAAGCGAAGAACCGCCATAACTAAAGAATGGCAACGGAATACCAATCACAGGTGTCAATCCCAACACCATACCTACATTAATAAATAAGTGGAACAGGAATATACTAACGACCGAGTACCCATAGACTCGACCAAAAGTAGACGGTTGCCGCTCCGCCACAGCAATCAGACGGAGTATTAATATAAGGAATAAGAGTAGCACGGCAGTAGAACCTATAAATCCTTCTTCTTCACCTACCGTACAGAAAATGAAATCTGTATCTTGTTCGGGTACATATTTCAGCTTAGTCTGAGTACCGTTCAGGAATCCTTTCCCTGTCAAACCACCGGAACCGATAGCTATCTTCGACTGGTTGACATTGTATCCGGCACCAGCCAAATCTTCTTCCATGCCTAATACCACCTTGATACGTATCTGCTGGTGAGGCTCCAATACTTTATTAAAGAAGTAATCACTGGAATATAAGAAACCGATAGAACCGATAGCAAACATACCTATCAAAAAATAACTAAGATGACGTTCACTTAACGAAAGGAAAATAAGATACCCAACTACCAGCATACACAGTCCCCATTGCACCCAAACCAAATTAAACGGAGTCACATATTCCGATATAAAATAAGCGATTAACAACACTCCAATGGTAACTAACAATATATTACGTACCGGTTCCCATTTCTTTTTATAAACCCATACCATTCCTGCTGCAGACAGCAAGACCATCGAGAGTACGGCAAACTCTCCTATCGGCGTCGGCGTATCGGCAATAAACACCTGATCAAAACGAATGCCTACCACAAAGTAAACTACTGCACACAACCCGGAAAACAGAACCACACCCGGCATCCCCTCCCGATACAGAACCAAAAAGAAAGCAGTATATACCAATGCGGATCCAGTCTCTCGCTGCAAGATAATAAGCATCATCGGGAACAGAATAAGAAAAACCATCATCCAGATATTCTTCCAGTTCTTCATGGTGAACGAATAGGAATTCATATACTTGGCCAACGCCAGTGCCGTAGCAAACTTGGCAAACTCCGCCGGCTGCAAACTTACTGGCCCCATAACCAGCCACGACCTCGATCCCTTCGTATCAGGAGCTATAAAGATAGTAACCACAAGTAATATGGCAAGTGCTATATAAATCAGATAGGCAAACATATCATAAATATCATCTTCAAGCATCAACAGCACAAACCCTAATCCGAAAGAGCAGATGATCCAAACCAATTGTTTGCCTGCACGAGTGGAGAAATCCCAGAAGTCGCGGTCACCATAATCATAGCTTGCCCCGCAAACGCTGAACCAACCGAATGCAATCAGAATCAAGTAAACACAGATTGTTACCCAATCCAGTGATTTCCATATACTATCTCTCCTCGTCACCATACATTATCACACGATTACTCATTTCTTCCGCTCTTTCCTCACTGGCAGGCGAAAGTTTTCCATTCAAATACTGTTCCATCATTAAAGCACCATAAGGTACTCCGTAGGTTGCCCCCCAACCACCATTCTCCACATAAACAGCAATAGCGATCTTCGGCTTGTCCATTGGGGCAAAACCTATAAATGCAGAGTGGTCATGTCCGCGATTCTGTGCCGTACCTGTCTTTCCACAGACTTCTACACCGGGCAGTATGGTTCCGGCTATACGGCAAGTAGCACTTCCGGTAACTCCCGTAACAGCAGCCCGCATACCTTCTACAATTTCTTCATAATAAGAGCGGTCAATAGAAGTGTAACGACGTTCCCGGTAGGTACTATCTAATTCTGCATCCTGAATATCCTTCACGATATGCGGAGTCACAAAATAACCACGATTGGCAATGGTAGCTGCTAAATTTGCCATTTGCAAAGGTGTACTTAGAACTTCACCCTGACCGATAGAAATACTGATTACCGTCAATCCATTCCATGATCCACGATAGGCCTTATCATAAACACCTGCATTTGGAATAAATCCGCGTTTCTCACCCGGCAAATCCGTTCCCAGCTTATAACCAAATCCTTGAGAAACCATGTGATCTTTCCATACAGTAAGTGCATTCTGCGGCGAACCGTATTTCTTATCACCAAACATGCGATAAAGCCCCCAACAGAAATAAGCATTACACGAAGTGGCAATTGCCGGTATCAACGGAAGTGGAGATCCATGTCCGTGACATCCCACACGCAGGCCTCCATAAATAAATCCATGAGAACAGGGAAACGATGTGGACGGCTGTATGATACCTTCTTGTAAGAATGTCAGCGCCTGGGCTGTTTTGAAAGTAGATCCCGGAGGATAAACACCCATAATCGCACGGTTCAACAACGGCTTCTGTTTATCTTTCTGCAACATATTATGGTTTTTCCCACGCTGACGTCCGATCATCAGATGCGGATCAAAATTAGGTGCCGATACCAGACATAAAATCTCCCCCGTTTCCGGCTCAATAGCCACAATAGCACCGATTTTATTCTTCATCAAACGCTCACCCAACATCTGCAAATCAATATCCAATCCCAATTTCAGGTTCTTGCCCGGTACCGACGGCCTATCCAGTTTACCATCCATATAATGCCCCTGAATACGCCCGTGCGCATCACGAAGCAAAACCTCTACCCCCTTTTCACCACGCAGGTATTTCTCGTATGACTTCTCTATACCTTGCTTACCTACATAATCACCACGGATATAATAATCATCAGCCTCAATATCTCTCATTGAAACTTCACCGATATCCCCCAAAGCATGCCCAGCAGCATTATAGGTATATTGCCGGATAGTACGCCTCTGAATATAAAAACCCGGAAATTTGAAAAGCTTTTCCTGAAACACACCACACTCTTCCGCTGAGAGCTGCGTCATAAATACCTGATGCGTATATCTGGAATAACCGGGATTCATCCAGCGGTTCTTCACATCTTTCATTCGCTTCAGCAACTGCTCTTTCGTAATATTCAGTGTACGGCAAAAATCGAGAGTATCCAGTTCTGTCACCTCTCGCGGTACGAATGTGATATCATACGCAGGTTGATTGAACACCAGCAACTTTCCATTGCGGTCATAAATCGCACCGCGCGAAGGATACTGGATTTTATTGAGGAAAGCGTTACTATCTGCGTTCTTCTTGTAAGTATCAGTCATGATCTGCAACACAAAAAGACGCATGATATAAATGATAACAATCACAATTGCTACCCCACCTATCACTAATTTCCGCTTTTCGAGTGTATAATCTTTTGCCATCTTACTTCTTCTTCACTCCTTCTATAGCCATGATACAGGTTACAGTCAGCAACGCACTTGCCACAATTCTCAGCAGCAACGTTCCGATATGGGCGAACGAAAAGAACTCTATGGTAAGTAATATTGCATGATGAATAAAAACGCTAACAATCAAATACTTCAGGAAAGGAACAATCCCCATCGACTTAACCGAAGGAACTATATTTTCAAGCGTATCCCGCGGTACAAACAGACGCAGGAAAGTAGGGCGTAAGAAAGCCAGAGCCACCGTAGCCGCAGCATTCATACCCGGTGTATCCGAGAAGATATCCACCGTCAATCCCAGGAAAAACGCCCACAGCATCAAAGCATTCCGCGGCGTTTCCGACTCGAATTTCAGTATGAGATAGATATATAGAAAAGGAGTGGCATATCCGGCAATATGCACATTATTCAGTATCAGTACCTGCAATAGTACCAAACCGACAAACCAACCTATTTTATGCAGATAATTGAGAACCAACGTTTTCTTAATTGACAATTGACAATTGATAATTGACAATTGGGGTTACTATATTAAATTAGATTATCACTCCTATCACTCTACCACCTTATCACTCTATCACTTCTCCTCTTCCTTCTCCAGCACTTTCTGCTCCTCTTGTCCGGTACGGGCAATTACCCGCACATTGCTCACCTTACCGAAATCCGTAGCCAGTTTTATCTTCAACAGATAAGAAAGACCGTCGTGAGAGTCGGACATATCATCCACCGTTCCCACCATGACTCCTGCTGGGAATACTGTAGAATAACCACTTGTCACCACCGTATCACCCAAGTTGAACTCTGCATGGCGAGGTAAATCCTTCAGATATGCAAAGCGAGAATCTCCATATTCCCACTTCAAATAACCAAAATACTCGCTGCCTACAATCTTGCAACTGATACTCGATTTACTGTTCAGCAACGGAATAACGGTAGAGTAATGCGGAGAAGTTTTATAGACAATGCCCACTACTCCATTAGCATCCACCACACCCATTTCCGGACGGATGCCTGCAGACGAACCTTCATCAAGAGTAATATAGTTATCCACCCGGTTCAGACTGTTTTTAATGACATTCGCCTTGAATATCTGGTATTCTTCCGGTTCAAGCCGTTCCAGACTATAGAGCCGGACAGAGTCCATTCCTTTATTATTCAATGTTTTCTCCAGAAATGCCACTCGTTGCTCCAGCCACATATTACGGTCGAGCAAGTCCTCATTGACAGATTTCAGATGGAAATAAGAAGTTATAGTTCCCGAAACATCGTAAACTTTCCCCGCCACACTATTGGCCGATGTGAAAAATACACTCTGCTGATAGTAATTGAAGCGGAACAATAAAACAAAACTGGCTGCCTCTAACAGTAGAAAGAGGAACCAGTAGTTGTATTTAATAAGAAAGTTCAGTAAATTTCGCATATGCCTTTATTACCGCATCAGGAATGAGAAACGATCCACATTCTTCAGCGCCACACCCGTACCTTTGGCAACAGCGTGCAGGGGATCTTCGGCAATGTGGAACGGAATGTTTATCTTATCAGTCAAACGCTTATCGAGTCCACGGAGCAATGCACCACCACCTGCCAGATAAATACCGTTGTGCACGATATCGGCATACAATTCGGGAGGTGTATTTTCCAATGCATTCAAGATAGCTGTTTCAATCTTTGAAATTGATTTCTCCAGACAGTGCGCTACTTCCTGATAGCATACAGGCACTTCCATAGGCAGAGCCGTGATACGGTTCGGACCATGAACGATATAATCTTCCGGAGCATCCTCACCCAGTTCGGTCAAGGCAGCACCTACATTGATTTTAATACGCTCGGCCATACGCTCGCTGACCTTCACATTGTGTTGACGGCTCATATACTCCTGAATATCAGCAGTCAAGTCATCACCCGCAATGCGGATGGAGTTGTTGGCTACGATACCACCCAAGGAGATAACGGCAATTTCCGTAGAACCACCACCTATATCCACAATCATGTTTCCTTCCGGAGCTTCTACATCGATACCGATACCGATAGCGGCAGCCATGGGTTCAAAAATCAGGTAGACATCACGTCCGCCGGCATGTTCGGCAGAGTCGCGCACGGCACGCAGCTCCACTTCAGTACTACCTGAGGGGACACCGATAACCATACGGAGTGAAGGAGAAAACAGACGGTTGCGATTATTCACCATCTTTATCAAACCGCGTATCATCTGCTCGCAAGCATAGAAGTCGGCAATTACACCGTCGCGAAGCGGACGGATGGTACGTATGTTTTCGTGGGTCTTTTCGTGCATCATCTTTGCCTTATCACCCACGGCAATCATCTTATCGGTGCGACGGTCAAGAGCTACCACCGAGGGCTCATCCACCACAATCTTACCATTGGTTGTAATAATGGTATTGGCAGTACCAAGGTCCATCGCTATTTCTTGCGTAAAAGAGAATAATCCCATATTCTAAATGTAGAATTAAGAATGAAGAATTGAGAATAAGAATTCCACTTGACAGCGATTCTTCATTCTTAGTTCTTCATTCATCATTAATATTAGTGTTTGAAATGGCGGATTCCCGTAATCACCATCGCGATGCCATGTTCGTTGCAATAGTCGAACGAAAGCTGATCCTTAATGGAGCCACCCGGTTGAATAACTGCGGTCACACCTTCATTTCCGGCAATCTCCACACAGTCAGGGAAGGGGAAGAAAGCGTCAGATGCCATCACGGCACCTTTCAGGTCGAAGCCGAAGTTCTTGGCTTTTTCGATGGCCTGCTTCAAAGCATCCACACGTGAAGTCTGTCCCACACCGCTTGCCAGCAGTTGCTTGCCTTTAGCCAGTACGATAGCGTTAGACTTACTGTTCTTCACAATCTTGTTAGCAAAGAGCATGTCCTCTATTTCCTGTGCAGTAGGTACTTTCGTGGTTGCAGTTTTCAAATTTTCAGGCTTCTCGATGTTTAGGTCGCGGTCCTGTACCAACACACCATTCAGAAGAGAACGGAACTGCTTCTTAGGCAGTGAGGCAGGCTTGCGAACCAGAATAATGCGATTCTTCTTCTGTCCCAGGATTTCCAATGCGTCTACATCGTAATCAGGGGCAATAATTACTTCAAAGAAGATTTTATTGATTTCCTCAGCAGCCTCCTTATCAACCACTCCGTTTGTGATGAGCACACCACCGAAAGCGGAAACCGGGTCACCAGCCAATGCATCGTTCCATGCTTCGAGCACCGTGGGGCGTGAAGCCAGACCGCAAGCATTGTTATGCTTCAATACAGCAAATGTTGTCTCTTCAAATTCATCGATCAGGTCAACTGCCGCGTTGATATCGAGCAAGTTGTTGTAAGAGATTTCCTTTCCGTGAATCTGGTCGAACATAGCTTCCAGATTTCCGTAGAAGTAACCCTTCTGGTGCGGGTTCTCGCCATAACGCAAAGTTTTCTGATTATTGGCAGAGCAACGAAATGCAGAACCTTCTTCGCCATCGAAGTAGTTGAAGATGGCTGAATCGTAATGGGAAGAAACGGAAAACGCCTCTTTGGCAAACCAACGACGTTCTTCCAGCGAAGTGGTAGCTCCATGTTCCATCAGCATATCGCGGAACGGCTGGTATTGTGCCTGAGAAGCAATGATAACCACATCATTGTAATTCTTGGCAGCAGCGCGGATCAGTGAGATACCGCCTATATCTATTTTCTCGATGATAGTCGGCTCGTCGGCACCAGAAGCTACGGTAGCTTCAAACGGATACAAATCGACGATAACGAGGTCTATTTCGGGAATTTCATATTTTTCTATCTGTTGCATATCCTGTTCCAGTCCGCGACGGCAGAGAATACCACCGAACACTTTCGGATGCAGGGTCTTCACACGTCCACCCAGAATAGAGGGATACGTGGTCAAGTCTTCCACTGCTTTACAGGGATAACCCAGTGATTCTATAAACTGACGAGTTCCGCCTGTTGACAGAAACTCAACTCCTTCTTCATGCAGTTTGGTGATGATTTCATCCAAACCTTCCTTATGATAAACCGATACTAAAGCGGTTTTAATTCTTTTTGTTTCAGACATGGAATTGCGTATATAAGTATTTGATGTGCAAAGGTACTAAAAATGTTTATTTGCACACATACTCAAACACAATAAATTAGGTATAATTAAAAAAGGCAGCAATCCTATTTAGGATTTACTGCCTTTCTCTTTCTTTTTTGCTAAACGGAGAAGTAACCACTCCACTGTGCCAGAGTTGTGCCACGGTCTTGGCACAGTTTTGCCATCACCTTGGCAAGACTATGCCATACTTATGGCACAACTGTGCCAAAGCGATGGCAAGACTTACCAAATAGAGACACGTTCTGCCACCGGTACGTACATCGGATCTTTCTCTGTAATGCCGAATGCCTCATACCATGCTGCAATGTGCGGCAATGCAGCGTCTACACGCCATTTGCCCAAAGAGTGCACGTCAATCTTCGTCAATTGCAGGATGGCTTCGGGACGAGTATTGTTAGCCCAAACATTGGCATAAGCCAGGAAGAAACGCTGTTCGGGAGTGAAACCGTCCTTTACTTCCAGCGGAGCGGCAGCGGTAGCCTTCTTGAATGCCTGGTAAGATACTTGCAAACCTCCGTGGTCGGCAATGTTCTCACCCAGTGTCATACGACCGTTGGCATGTACCCCCGGTGCAACTTCGATGCTGTCAAAGAAAGCAACCATTACATCGGCACGTTTCTCGAAGTTCTTGGCATCTTCTTCCGTCCACCAATCTTTCAGATTACCGTCTTTGTCGTACTGACGCCCCTGGTCGTCGAAGCCGTGTGTCATCTCATGACCGATTACAACACCGATTGCACCGTAATTGAAGGCGTCGTCAGCATTCATATCGAAGAATGGATATTGCAGGATACCGGCAGGGAAACAGATTTCGTTCGTTGTCGGGTTGTAATAAGCGTTTACGGTTTGCGGAGTCATCAACCACTCGTCTTTGTCCACCGGTTTACCGGCTTTGGCAACCATTTCGGCATATCCCCAAAGATTGGCACGTTTGATGTTGTTCCAATATGAATCGTCTTTGATCTCCAAGGTAGAGTAGTCTTTCCATTTATCAGGATAACCGATCTTCACGTGGAAAGTGGCCAGTTTCTCCTGTGCTTTCTTCTTGGTTTCGTCGCTCATCCAGGCAAGGTTGTTGATGCGTTCGCCCAAGCTGGTCTGAAGGTTCTTCACCAAAGATATCATACGTTCCTTGGCAGCAGCAGGGAAGTATTTCTCTACATACATCTGTCCTACGGCTTCACCCAGTGCGGAACTTACCACAGAAACGGCAGTCTTCCAACGGGGTTGCATTTCCTGCGTTCCGGACATGGTACGTTCGTAGAAGTCGAAATTCTGTTGAGCCATCTCATCATTCAAATAACCGGCAGCTGAATCAATCAGTTTCCATTGCAGATAAAGAGCTTGCTGATCGACGGGTAAGGTATTCAGGATGTTGGCAGCTTCAGCAACCGAAGCGGGTTGGCCGACAATGATCTCCTTCACATCTGTCAGGCCAAGACCTGAAAGGTAAGCGTCCCAGTTGAAAGTAGGATAATTCTTCTTCACCTCTTCCATGCTCATCTTATTGTAGTTGGCATGCGGGTCACGCAGTTCGGTACGGGAACGGAAAGCTTTGGCAAGGCGTGTTTCCACGTCCATAACCACTTCCACACCCTTCTTGGCAGTAGCCTCATCAAAGCCGGCCAACTGATACATTTTCTGTACATGAGTACGGAAGGCATCACGGATAGCGGTAGTAGAAGAATCAGTAGCCAGATAGTAATCGCGTTCGCCCATACTCAAGCCGCTTTGGTAAAGCTGCACGGCGTTCTCGTTACTGTTCATTTCGTCGGCAGCCACATAGAGGCCGAGGTAAGCACCGATGCCCTGTTTGCGCAGATCGGCGAGCAAAGCATAAACAGCTTCTTTATCTTTCAGGGAAGCAATTTGTTCCAGGTCGGCTTTGATAGGAGCAACACCTTCCTTGTTCAGCTTCACGCTGTCCATAACAATCTTGTAGAGGTCGCCTACCTTTTGTGCTACACTGCCTGCTTCGTGCTGAGTGGCAGCCAGTTCTTCGATCAAACCTTGTATCTGCTTACGATTATTCTCGGCAAGTTCTGTAAAAGAACCGTACTGTGAATACTCAGGTGAAAGTGGATGGTTTTCAATCCAACCGCCACAGGCGTACTGATAAAAACTACTCCCCGGAAGGGCAGTTGTGTCAAGATTGGCAAGCTGGATACCGGCTGTCATTTCAGCTTTCTGCTTGCCCGTACCACATCCCACCATCATAAGGCAAGCTGCAGCTAAAGGTAAATAATGAGTTACTTTCATAAGATATAAAATAATGTTATAAAGTGATAGCGTGATAAAGTGATAAGGGGAAGGTATTCACCGTATCGTTTTATTGTTCTCGCTTGGCTTCTTCCAGCTCGGTAGAGACGGCATCCCACTCTTCCATCACAGAGTCGAGTTGTAGCTTCAGTTTCTGATGCTGCTCGTAGAGGGTCATATCCGAAGCCCCCTCGGGAGTTGCCATGCGGGCTTCAAGGATGGCGATGGCGGATTCGGTCTGCTCTATCTCCGATTCACAATCGGCAACGCGACGTTCCAATTTTTTGAGCTTCTTGTTCAGTTCCTTCTGTTCCTCGTAGGAAAGCTTGGCGCCGGACGGCCGAGTGGTGGTATCCGTATTCTCTTTACCACCGGAGGGTGAAGTAGAAAGTGCGGGTGCTTTCTGCAATTCGTTCAGACTTTCTATCTGCTTCTTTTGCAGGAAGTCGTAGATGCCACCGAGGTGTTCTTTCACAACTCCGCCACCGAACTCATATACTTTAGTCGCAAGTCCGTCCAGGAAATCACGGTCGTGGCTTACTAAAATGACTGTACCGTCAAATTCGCGGATGGCATCTTTCAGTACATCCTTCGAACGCATATCGAGGTGGTTGGTCGGTTCGTCCAATATCAGGAAATTCACGGGTTCCAGCAGGAGCTTGATCATTGCGAGGCGGGTACGCTCTCCACCGGACAACACTTTCACCTTCTTATCAGAAGCTTCGCCGCCGAACATGAAAGCGCCGAGGATGTCACGTATCTTCAAGCGGATATCGCCTACGGCTACGCGGTCGATGGTATCGAATACCGTCAGGCTTTCATCCAGGAGTTGTGCCTGGTTCTGGGCGAAGTAACCGATCTGTACATTATGACCAAGGGTGAGTTTACCGGTATAGTCGGTGATTTCTCCCATGATACATTTTACCAGAGTGGATTTACCTTCACCGTTCTTACCTACGAACGCCACTTTCTCACCACGGTTTATGGTCAGGTTTACATCGTGGAAGATGACATGGTCGCCATAGGCTTTCCGAATATCCTCACAGATGACGGGGTAACTTCCGCTACGGCTGCTGCAAGCAAACTTCAAGCGCAATGCCGAGTTGTCTTCTTCGTCTACTTCAATGCGTTCTATCTTTTCCAGTTGCTTGATGCGGCTCTGCACTTGCACGGCTTTCGTGGCTTTATAGCGGAAGCGTTCGATGAAGGCTTCGGTATCTTCTATCTGTTTTTGCTGATTCTCATAAGCACGAAGTTGCTGTTCGCGACGTTCCTTCCGCAGTACGACGAATTCATCATACTTCACTTTGTAGTCGTAGATCTGTCCGCAAGTGATTTCAATGGTGCGCGTGGTGACATTATTGAGGAATGCACGGTCGTGACTCACCAATACCACGGCATTGGCACGTGTGGAAAGGAAGTTTTCAAGCCATTGGATACTCTCTATATCCAGATGATTGGTAGGCTCGTCAAGCAACAGCACATCGGGACGGCGAAGCAGGAGTTTGGCAAGCTCAATACGCATACGCCAACCACCGGAGAACTCACTAGTGGAGCGGTCGAAGTCTTCACGACTGAAACCTAAACCTTGCAAGGTCCGTTCTATTTCAGCACGGAAGTTAGTGCCCCCCATCATCAGGAAACGTTCATTCTCGTGGGTGAAACGGTCGATAAGTTTGTGATAATCTTCGCTGTCATAATCAGTGCGTTCGGCAAGTTGCCGGTTCATGCGTTCGATGTCCGCCTGCATTTCGAAGATGTGTTCGAAGGCAAGTTCCGCCTCTTGCATCACAGTACGCTTATCACTGAGAATCATCACCTGTGGCAGGTAACCGATAGTACATTCGCGGGGAATGGCGACGACACCGGAAGTAGGTTGCTGTAGTCCGGCCAATATCTTGAGCATGGTAGACTTACCCGCACCATTCTTGCCCACCAGGGCGATGCGGTCTTTTTTGTTGATTACGTAAGAGACGTCTTCGAACAGAGGGGTTGCATTAAATTCCACCTTCAGTCCTTCTACTGATATCATAGTGTCAATGAATTTATCGTTCAAGGCTGCAAAGGTAGCGATTTCCAGTGGGATATGACATCGGAAGCGTATATTATTGTATCAATTCTGCATAAAAAGAGCACTTTATCCTTCTATTTTCAGGGGTAAGGTGATTGTAAAGCACGTACCTTTCCCGGCTATGGACACCACTTCGATCTTGCCTTCGAAACGTTTGACGATTGTTTTGCAGATAGCCAGCCCCAACCCCGTACCCTGCTTAAAGGCATCTCCTTTGTAAAAACGATCAAAAATATGTTCGAGCACTTCTTTTGGCATACCTGTTCCGGTATCTTCCACAAATATTTTTACATTTTCGGAGGGGGCCGGTCGGTATCCGATACGGATATTTCCTTCGGAAGTAAACTTTATAGCATTGTTCACCAGGTTGTTTATAACCTGACTCAACCGAGCGGGATCGGTATAAACGGTCACCTCCTGCCCGGGAAGATCCAACAACAACTCCACTCCTTCGCGCATATTCATCCTTTGCGTACTGCCTATCTCATTCAATACCTGGTGGAGAGAAATGTTGCAAAAGTTAAATTCCATAGTGTTTGACTCTATCTTGGAAAGGTCCAGGATATCGGAGATCAAAACCATCAGCAACTGGCTGTTCTTTTCGATCAGAGAGGTAAATTCTATGATATCTTCTTTGGTCAAGTCCAATTCTCCATAGGCCAACAGGGAAGAAAAACCTACGATAGCATTGAGTGGCGTGCGTATTTCGTGGCTCATATTGGCAAGAAAGATACTTTTCAGTTCATCACTGCGCCGGGCCTTACGCAAGGCTTCATTCAACCGTTCTTCGGTATCCTTATACTTCTGGGTACTCATGCAGATGCCGACTACACGGAAAGGAGTTTCTTTCAACTGCCCGACATAGGTGGACTGGGCTTCGAACCACTCCCAACTGCCGTCGTCACGGCGGAGACGGTATTCAACGGGGGCTTCATACAGATTGCCATCCAGTTGCAGGGTTAAGGCGTCAAACAACGACTGACGGTCGTCAGGATGTATCAGGTAGGCAAACTCTTCGGGTGTGAGAGTGTAGTCTCGCGTAGGAATGCCCAAATATTCGAAGTAACGGGGATCGATAATCATAAGGTTACGCTCCATGTCGTACGACCATTGAAATATCTGCGTCCGGCTCAGGGCGATGTTCAACAGATGTTCCCGGGTACTTTCTTCCAGCACGTTGCGGTAGTAAAGTACGATTCTTACCAATCGGTTTTCTTCATATATGCCCATCAGGGCACCTTGTATAAGAAAACTGATATGTCTCTTCGGTTCGAGCATGAAGCAATTGGAAATCAAGTGGATAATGCGCTGACGGCCTTCGTGCAATTCCTGCAGGTAGCGGGGCAGAACATTCTCTTTATCCTGCACAACCTCCAGCATATCGACAATGGGCTTTCCAATGACATCTGCATCCAGTTGAAGTTCATCGCTCATCTGCTTGTTCACACGCCAGATGCAGTCTTCAAGATCAATCATAACAATGCTGACGGGCCATACATCGAACAATTGTTCAGCAATGGCGTTCACAATCCGTACTTCCTGAGGTATATCGGGGTTCATAAGGTTATGTTTATCGTGTAAGGGGACAAAGTTCGGGCATAAACAGGGAGATGGCAAACAAAACGGAAGAAATCAACATTCCATTTCGACGCAGATATATTCCATCATTCACATATTTACATCTTTTAACGAGACAAAAAGGGATAAAGAAGCGAATTTAACGGTTATTTCTATTGATTATATACCGATATCCTTCAATTTTGCATACCTAAAAGGAAAGAGATGAGCATAAGTAAATTCAATATACATGCAGGTTTCACAGCTTACAAGTGTGTTACAGTTAATGAGCTGGAACCTTTATTGGAGAAATCCTATAAGACAGAAGGAGGTATTTTTGCCCTCTGCAACAGGGGTTCCCTGAAAGCAATCATTAATCATACCGAATACCGGATTCGGACGAATGAGTTAATAGCACTTCCGCCGGAATCTTTCATCCAATTGCTGGCAGCGTCGGATGATTTGGAGATACATACTGTCATGTTTTCACAGCAACTGATCCAGAATGCGGGGATGGGTAAGAATATGATGGATAAGTTCTATGTCATCGGTAAGCACTATGTTTTCCCGTTATCAAAAGTGGTTTCCACACTGTACATGGAGATGTTTACGTTTCTGTCGCATCTTTATAAAGAAGTTGGTGAGAAATTAAGTGAAGCTGTGTCTCAGTCGTTCCTGAGCTTGATGTTACAGGGGGTGTTCGAGCTTTGTCCGGAACAAGCGAAGCTGATAGAGACACCGGGTAGCAGGCATTTCCAGCAGTACCGGATTTTTATCCGGATGGTACATGAGGAGTATGTCCGGGAGCATCAGGTGGCGTATTATGCCAAGAAAATGAATATACAAACGTCCGCCCTCTGCCGACTTGTCAAGAAAGAATCGGGACATACGGTGATGGAGATTATCAATAAGACGCTCATCATGGATGCCAAGACACAACTGCGCACAGAAAATACGTCGGTGAAGGATATTGCGCTGAGTCTGGGATTCAATAATGCGGCTTTCTTCAATAAATTCTTTAAGAAACATACGGGGGTGACGCCACAGATGTTTCGGAACTCGATGAGATAGCGGGGATACAGAAATTTGATAAAAATCCCTATGTTTGCGTCATAAAAAAGTTACTGCTGACTCTGCTCACTTTCCTGATAGCCATTGATGTGGTTTATCCGCAACTCGCTATCCGCCACCGATTAGCCACTCCCCGACATGCCGAATCGCTCGATATAGACTCTTACTCATATATATTCCATTCCCACAACCCCGCATCTCCCCGCAGGATATGCAGGCGGAGATAACGCGCCTCACCAATACCCTTAGTCACATGGGGAGACCGTGCCTGAAGTTTATTTTCTTCGGCACACGCCTGCCAATGCTTGCCATCAACGGATTTCTCCAGTCGCCACGTATGCCCTTCTGTGGGCTTGGTGAAATAGAACTGGCATTCGCCAACGTTACGCATCTCTTTCAAATCCACCGTAATGTACGGACTGCTATCCGTGACGGCAGCCATCCAACGGGTTCCGTTCGATTCATCGCCTACATGGGCAGCCTGATAGGTATGTGTACGGGTATATTTCTTCACCGAGGCTTTCTCAGGCAAAGGATCATTCGGTTGTGTCTCAATGTCTACCACCGCCGTACGGGGAGCTTTCTCACTGGAAGCCCGGAAGTCAGCCTGTAACGCCAGGTTCCGGCGTGTCTCCTGAGGGGCGGACAGATATCCTACGCCACGCATATCGGGCACTAAGGTCTTGATGGTTCCATCTTCATTAAATTCCATCCGATTAGCATATACCTGACGGGTAGTTCCACCGTCGCCATATTCCAAATAGAGAAAAATGTACTCATCCGTCTTTTCGTCATAAAAGATATTCCCGTGACCGGGTCCCCAAACCTGATTTTCGGTAGCGGAGAAGAGGAAGATATCATTACCTTCCGGCTTGACGAAACCGCTAAGCGGGGATTCACGGCTCATCATATAAGCATTGACGTAGTTCTGATTTCCACTCAACGTATATACATAATAATAGATACCTTTCCGCTTAAACATCAACGGACCCTCGGAATATCCCTGACGGGCAGTCTGCATAACCAGCGGCTCACCTTCTATATGAAGCCTGTCTGCAGAAAGGCGGGCAGCCAGCCGACGACGCCAGAAGAGGTAACCATTGCCATCGTCATCAATAAAAGGTTCTCCGTCAATGTCATTTACGATAAACGGGCTATCCATACCTTCCATTCCCGGAGCAAAAAGCCCGTTACCTTCAGCAAAACGGAAAGGACCGTCCGGACGATCAGCTATCATGACATACGTACCCATCTGCTCATCCGGTTTCACAAAGGTGACATAGAGGTAGTAAGTACCATTCTGCTCAATCACCTTTCCGGGAGCCCAATAACGGAAATAACCAGTTTTCTTCTCCCCTTTATCATTCACCCAATCATAGCCTTTCGCCCAGTCGAAGCCCTGGATATGCGAGCCTTCAAAGCTCCAGTTCACAAAATCTTTCGACTTCCACACTACTGGCGTTCCGGCACGCCCGAGACCATAGTCCAGGTCAGTGGTGGCATAGAGGTAGTAGGTATCGCCAAACTTAGAAAGTGAAGGGTCAGCCAGATTATCGGGAATCAAAGGATTATAATTACGGTTTGCTATCAAAGTTTCCACAACGGAGGCATCCACAGCAAAAGCCGTCCCATGACGGATGCCACGGGGGAATGAAACCAGATCGGACACATCTTCCCAAGTCTCGCCATGATCCAGTGAACGGACTGCGCCGTAACGGTGGTCGCGGTATTTATCGAAATAAACATAGAGTGTATCACCCACAAACAAGGGGGCAGGTCCTTCCGCCCAGTAGTTTCCGGTAATAGAAGGGGAAACTTTAGTGGGGAATCCTTTCGCCAGATTTCTGGTACGGGTAATGCGGAGATTCTTCTCCGGAGGATTGGAGTTCTCATTCTTCACCACCATAATCAGGTCCTCGTTCTTCGGGTCTTTCACGATGGCAGCATCAATGACGCTAAAATCGGGATTGAAAAACATTTTGGTCTTCGAGAAGGTCTGGAAATCTTTCGTGGTTACGTAGTACATACGATGGTTCAACCCTTTCTCACTCTCACTAGTTGCCACTTCCTTATGACGACCGGGGATGGTAGTTGCCCAGAATATATAATACGTCTGCGATGGTTCATCGTAGAAAAGTTCGGGCGCCCAGCAATTGTGGGCAGTCGGTTCGTGCATCATGACGGGGATGGCTCGCTGCTCGCTCCAATGAATCAGGTCGCGGGAAGAGGCATAGCCAATAATCCGGTCGGTCCAACTGGAAGTCCAGACCATGTGGAAAGTGCCGTCAAGTGCCTGACAGATACTCGGATCACGCATCAGCTTATCTTTACCCACGGCAGGGGTCAGGTATGACTTGCCACCGTTTAGGGCGGTCCAGTTCAGGCCATCGTAACTATAAGCCAGATGCAATCCGTCTCTGCTGTCATTGATGAAATAGGAAAAAAGGTAAGCCGTTTCATTGGCACAGGTGGTCATCAGGGTGCCGAAACACAAAGCCAACCAGATAAGTACAGTTTTCATGGTTTATTCAAGATTAATGATTTCATTGCCTACAAAGATATAGCATCCCCGGAACATACCGAAACGGAAAAGACTGGAGAAATGAACCGAAACCTGTAATATTGTGTAAAATTCAGTTGTCCAATCAGAAGAATTCCTCTACCTTTACACCGGTACATCAAACATTATAGATTATGAAAGGAAAGCGTAATGGGAAAGAGTCCGACACGGGCATTCGCATCGCCATTGCCGTCGTGCTCTAATCTGAAGGAAGTGAGGGAATTGAATAATAGTGTCATCGAGACAGTGAAATATCTTGCTGCCCATATTCCGGTATACTTTCTGAAATGCTTGCCGGACAGGGAGGCAGCGGAAGTTTGTTTTAAAGCTACAAGCTACAAGTGGCTGCGCTATGAACCGAAAGGCACTCGTAACTTGTAGCTTGTAACTTGTAACTAATTCATTATTATGATAGATAACGAACGAAAAAGAATCATCCCCAACGAGGTACTGTTACCCGAAGTAGCACGCCTCATCAGCGAAGGACATACTGTAGCCTTGACAGTCAGAGGTAACAGTATGAATCCGTTTCTTGTGGACCGTCGCGACCGCATTGTTTTAGGTCCTTTTACCGATAACGATCTGCAACTGAATACGGTCGTACTCGCCAGAGATACGAACGGACGTATCGTTTTCCACCGCATCACCCGCCGCAACGGCAAAGAGCTAACACTGCAAGGCGACGGTAATATACGGATAACCGAACAAACGAACGTAGACGATGTCATGGGAATAATGATTGCCGCCATCCGTAAAGAAAAAGAATATCCGTGCAATGGCCGTATCTGGCAGCGCTATTCTTTCTGGTGGCTGAAACTAACTCCTGTAAGACGATGGCTACTGGCGATATTCAGAAGAATCAGAAGAGTAGCAACCCAATAAGTACGAACAATAAAAATCTAGAACGGAAGAAGAAACGGAACAACAATTAATAAAAAAACTGCGCAGAGACTGCACAGACAAGACATTCATCTTCATCACACATCATCCGGCAGTAGCCGAGGCTTGCGAAGCAACAATACAACTTTAAAAGATGCATTGCCGTGAGATTAAAAAAGGGAACCATCTTACGATAACTCCCTTCTAATTCTAACTTTGCTCGTAAAGTTCCCGGACTTAGAACAGCTTGGCAGGGTATTCACCTGCATCCACTAAAGCCTGGATTTTATCTACAACGCTTTGGCGATCTTCAGGATAAGTCACACCAAACCATTTGCTTGTAGTATCGAGGACTTCGCATGTAGCGACACCGTCCTGAATCAATTTATCTACCATCAACGGAATGAAGAATTCACTTTTCAGGTTCTCCATATTCTTCGGATCGCTCAGGAAGCTCTTGAAGAAATCGAAACTATATGCGAAGTAATCGGGAGTAAAGCCCCAGAAGTTCATACTTACCGGAGTAGTTTCGGGAGTAGCTGCCCATTCACCATTATCGTCAATGTATTTCACTTCGCCATCCATACGCTGGATCTTAGTGCGTTCCACAACAGAAGTCAGCAGGTTGTTGGCATCCGTACCGCAAAGACCGCGAGATACAGTACCGCTATCGCTCAGTGTATTACCAATGCGGAAACCTACCATTGAATATACATTCTTTGAACCTTCGGGCAGTGCAGAAAGGAATTTACCCATTACCTGGAAAGAGTCGCGACCATAGAAGTCGTCGCAATTGATAACAGCAAACGGTTCCTGAATGACATCCGCACCCATCATTACGGCATGGTTGGTTCCCCAAGGTTTCGTACGACCTTCGGGGCAAGCGAAGCCTTCGGGCAGATCGTCGATAGACTGGAACACCAGCTCGCACGGGATATGACCTTCATATTTTGAAATAATTTTATCACGGAAGTCTTTCTCAAAATCCTTACGGATTACGAAAACGAGCTTACCAAATCCGGCATTGATGGCGTCATAAATTGAATAGTCCATAATAGTTTCGCCATTCGGACCCAGTCCGTCCAATTGCTTCAAGCCACCGTAACGGCTGCCCATTCCGGCTGCCAATAAGAATAAAGTTGGTTTCATACTTAGTTATTATTTAAAAAGGTTAGTGTATCCTTGTTTTGATTACGGAGGCAAAATTACAAAAAATAAAGTCAAGAAAGGTAGACAATTGGTTCATATTTTAGTCCTATTGTACAATTCTTATTGTTAGAATGGATAACCGATAGCAAAATGCCATGCCATACCGTCCTTGAATTTCGGTATATTATAATATCCCTTCTTTCCTGTTTCATACGGATCATGCAGCGCCACACCCCAATCCAGCCGGAATACAAGGAAGTCCAGATCGTAGCGCAAACCGGCACCTGTGCCCAAAGCAATCTGTTTCGGGAAATTCTTCAACGTCAACTGTCCATTGGGACGGTCCACATCTTTACGCATCAGCCAGACATTACCTGCATCAAGGAAAATAGCTCCGTGCAGATCACCGAGAATTCGAAAACGGTATTCCACATTTGCTTCCATACGGATATCCCCCACATGGTTGATATAAGAATACTTTTTCTCTTTATCGGGCGGGTAGCCACCGGGACCAATGCTACGTGCGGAATAAGCACGGATACTGTTAGCACCACCTATATAGAACTGTTCGGTATAAGGTGCAGTCGTCGCATTTCCATAAGACCAAATAACTCCTCCTGCAATACGGGAAGCAATCATCTGGTTCTTGTCTATCTGGTAATGATAGCGAAACTCTGAATTTAGCTTCAAAAACTGTGCAAAAGGTACACCCAACAATTTCTTGTCTTGCTTGCCGAACGACTGTCCGAATGCCTTGTAAATCAAGGAAGTCAGGTTACCGGCAGAACCAACTGTCGTCTGCCACCAGATAGGATTGCGCTTGCCGCGTACAGAGGCATTATCGAAAGTATAAGTATATTCCATCTTGGGAATAAACTGATTACGAAGACTGACGTAGAGGGCAGGATTCTGAGCTTGTATCTCCTCGAAAGCTGCCGTAGGGTTACGAAGTACATTGAACGTCAATTGGAAAGGCGTAATGCTATGCTTCCGCGTAGGTACAGGCTGAAAGTCATAGGTAACATTGCCGCCGAAGGCAAGCATCTTGTAATACTTGGCACGGTTCATCTGATCTATATAGACGCGAAAGGTAGTAGAAGCGGGAAAGTCATACTCCTTATCTCCCATACGAGGGAAAACAATGCGTGGAAAGGTGAGTGCGGAAGATAGCCCCAACTCATAACTGTTCATCAGCGAACTGCTATTCTTACCCGTCTGCCACTCATAGGAGCCGTTTACCTTCACATTCCAGGTTTCGCCACCGCCGAAGACGTTATTCTTCGTTACGGTAAAAGCAGCACCAGGACCTGTCTGGTTGTTACTCTTCATGGTAACGTTGAAGTCAAACTCAGCATCATAAGGTTTATCCAGCATGGCACGTATATTCACATCAAGAGTATCTGAGACAAGTGCTGTATCACGGGGAGTATACTGCATTTCCAAATACCGGAAGATGCCCACACTTGCCAGACGTTCCTGAATACGGGTCTGACGATACTGGCTGTACAGTTTATCCGGACGGCGACGCATACCTCCCTTATCCAACTCCTGCCGCTTCCTCTGATATCCCTGATAATGCAACCAGCGGTAAAGCATATTGGGACGTATTTTCAGTTTATTGTAATAGTGTATCCAGAAGTTCTTGTAATAAAGACTGTCATTCGGCACCTGCCCTTGCGGACCATGAAGGTAAAAGTTTGTATTTCCCACAAAGAAAGGACGTTCAGCATCTTTAGGCATACCAGGAACCGGGATCATACGCAAACTGACATGCCCACCGGGAACAAGCGTTGTGTCTGCCTGATAAGTAAGATAGTCGGGACGGAAATAATAATACCCCATATTACGCAGCAAGCCACTGATACGGGTACGTTCACCATCGAGGTCGGTAACATTAAACTGTTCGCCCGGGCTGATGAGGGAACGGCGACGCCCCAGATTAATGATGCGCATAGTGGTATCATTGAAGCCGCGATAATAGACGGTATCGATGAAATATGGATTACGCATATCAACGGTATATTGCAGCTTGGCTTTCAGGCTGTCTTTAGGATTCACAAAAGTTTGATAACTTACCGTACCGTTAAAGTAACCGTAATCGTGCAGGATATTCGTTGCCACTTTCTGACGAACGTCCGGATTGACAGAAGATATAAATACAGGAGTAGCCGCAAAGCGATTGAATATCCACTTTCCAAAGCCATGATTATACTTTGCGAAACCATTGTATATCCACAATCCAATCGGAAAAGGAATACGATACTGGGAGCTACCTAACAAAGAGTTATTAGGGGCTTTAGCAAGGGCCGCCTCTACTTCCTCCATCGCCGTTTCACCGACCGGGGTTACGGAGCGATTTTCCACTATCATCGGCTTCTGACCGGTGTAAAGCACTTCGCCTTCGGGCAAGTGCTTGGTAGTGGAGCAGGCTGCCAGAAGCAGAAAAGCTATGAGAGTATATAAAAGTTTCTTCATTTTTTAGAGTTTATGTATGCGAATGAGTAATTATTCACTCACCGGTTCAACTTTCTTCTTCCTGAATATGAACAGTTCGCTCAACTTATCCATTTTCCGGCGGAGCACAAGGCCTACGCCCGTCTCGGTAATTTCACCATCGAGCACGCTTTCATAGTTCTTGTTGTGGAATACACGTACATAGCGTGTTCCACTATTGTCCAGACGATATTCCAGAGAAATATTATCAATGAACGACTCCACATCATTCGTGGCATTGGCACCACTGGATACCTTTCCGCCAATAATAATCTGTACACGGTCGTTGAAAAAACGCTGCGAGTAGCGAAAACTATAGTCCGTCTGCTTATCACCCGTTTCAGCAGCGGTGCGGTCTTCTATACCGACGCTGAGGGAGGCATTTTTCAGGTTTCCGGTCAGCGCATTGATCTGGCTTTGAAGCACACTGTTCAAGGCAGAACCCATTGTCAGGCCACCGCCTTTTCCAGTATTGTAGAGATACATACCTGTAGCAAGCATGGTAATGGCCTGTTTACTGCGTTCATCCGCACTCATACCTGCCAGTTCGCCTTGCACGGTGGCATCGTCAGGCGCACTCAGGTTGAAACTCAGGTCGGGGTTCTCCAGACTATTCTTGATGCTGATGGAAACGTCGAAGTTCACCATGCGTGAACCGCTTCCACCGTCACCATCCGCCACCGAAGCACGGACACGCTCCGTAGCGGTCAGGTTCAGTTTGGGATTCATCGGATTGCCCGTCCAGTCCACATAACTGCCGTTGGTGAACTGAAATTCCTTCAGAGGAATGACGGGCAGGGCATATTTCATCATACCACCAATCAAGGTATAACGACCGGACAAGGTAAGGTCGCCTTGCGGAGTATATTGGAGATTCAGGTCGCCTCCGCCTTCCAGTTCCACACGGCTGCTACGGTCGGGACTGAGGTCAGCCCTCAAGCGCACAGCATCATCTATGTGCACGGACATCAGCATATCCATACCACCAAGGGACATAGTGGGCACTTCCGTCTGCTGTACCGAAGTGGTGTCCGTGAAGGAAGTGAATTTCACAAGCTCACCCAAACGGTCTTCCACCGTCAGCGGCGAATCGGTCAGCACGTAGGTTACATCCGTATTTCCAAGCAAATTCATGTTTCCACGCATAGTCAGCCCATCCAGCGGACCGCGCACGGTAGCATTCAGGTCTACAAAGATTTTACCGTAGAGCATGCTTTCCTTGGTACGGGGCGCGTCGAGTAATGTATAGTTCTGTGCACGTAGGTTCAGGTTCGCCGTTGGCCTGTCCATATTACGGAAGTCCACGTTACCATCTATCGTGAAGGGATTTCGGCTGGTGGTGTAGATAGCGAACTTATTGAAGATGAGTTTATTGTTTTCTATCTTCAGCGGGCGGTTATCAAACCAATATCGTGCGCCGGCCTGACGTGCATAGATAGATACGCTATCCAACGAGAGGTCACCACTCAATTGCGGTTTCTCCATGGCACCATTGATGTTGAGCCCACCGTCGATGTCACCGGTTAAAGTAATCATACGGTCGGGGACGAAAGCATTGGCAAGGGAGAGCGGGAAATGCTCGAAGGTGGTGTTTACATCCAAGGAATCGCGTCCATTCTTCTGTGTCAGCACGGCATCGGCAGTCAGTACCTCCTGGTCTCCCGACCGGAAATAGGCGTTCAGATAGTGCGTGCCTTTATCACCCGGAAGCCATGTAGCACCTAGTCCGATATTACCTACCAGCTGGCGTTCGTAAGTCAGCTTTTCCACATCGGCCTCAGCGGAGACTTGCAGTGAAGTTGCCGTCTGTATATAGTTTGCTTCCGCAGAGAAAAGTCCCGTGATACGGGGCATATAAGGCAGAATGCCGCTTAGTTTATCCAAGCGGAAACGAATTAATTCCAGATTGATATTCTGTAAGGAAACGGTGTCAGACCGGTCGGACTGCATACGGAAGCAGAGACCGTCCTCACTGTCCATATCGACATTAGCGTAGACGCGCATATTCTTGTGCAGATAAATCCAATCGCTGTTATCTACAAAGTGAAACTTCTGGTAAGCAATGATAGGCTCAGCAGGTGTCAGGCGGAAGGCAATACCATTCCCCCTACCCCGCCCCTCTATCAAAGGACGGGCATTGATACCCAGATCAAGTCCGGTATCTCCCTTCGCATCCACATAATTCAGGGTCAGTTCGGCATCTTCATTACGGATTTCACCCGTCAGTGTACTGCGGAAGACAAACTGCGGGTTCTTCGGACCATTTATGACACCACCCTGCAACTTCATGCGTGCAGTGTCCTGGCTGATGGCAAAGAAAATGGTATCCAGTTGCAAGGAGTCCATGCGCAGACCATGTATAGCAGTGCGTCCGTTGATACCACGTCGGGGCGTAGTGCCGAAACGCAATATAAAGTCATCAAAAGAAATATCCTTGGTTGCCAGGAAATAACTGACAGGGTTCTGCTTACCGGCTTTCAGTTGCATACCGGCTGAGGGCAGTGCTTTCCGTAATTCTGCATGATCGAGTTGCTTCAATTCTATCTGCCGGGTAAGAAGTGTGGCAAAGGCAGTGCCCTGATCCATCAGTTTCTGCAAGGTAGTGCGGGCACGGAACTGAAAGTCGAGGTCGCCTGCATCCATGTTCATCTTGATAGAGTCATGGCGTGCCTCGGCACCGAGAGTGAAAGCGAAAGGATGCTTCAATGGTTTAGGAGAAATACCTAACTCATGTAGACCGACATTCTCCACATTCATAGCCATCTTACCATCCAGGTATTTACGGTCAAGACGCATATCTGCATCCGCCTGCATCTTCAGCAGGGCATTGTCGCTCGTCATGTGTACAGTGGCAAGAGCGGATTTCAATCCGGCTGTCAGGTCAATGCCGGAAATATTCCAGTGTCCGTATTGTAATTCACCGAGAGAAGCTTGCACAGCAGCCACAGTGCGATGGTTGGCTGGATCAAATCCTTTTCCTTTGGCGGCAACCTTGGCCGAAAGGGTATAGATAGAATCTTTAGGCAGGAAATGGTGCACTTGCAGGGCATCTACATGAAGGTCTGCCTGATAGGCTTCGGTAGAAGTATTGTAACGAGCCAGCAGATTCAACAGCCCTTCGCGCTCTTTCAATTTCAGGCTGGCATCATAATTGGGGCCATCCAAACCAAGTCGCGCAGCAAGGTGCATACTGTCCGGCACAACTATAGAACCATCGGGGGTGACACCAGTCAATCCGGTAAGGAAATTCAGGTTCTGTGTCCGGATATCAAAGTCAATGCTTCCATTGCGCGTCAAACTGTCGGTGAGGTTCCAAATCTCACCACCACCATTCAAGGTGAAAGCACCCGGCAGGTCGATATTGAAGCGGGAAATCTGCATCTGCTTGAAGTTACCTTCCGTACCGGCACGGATAGTAAGGGGACGGAAAGGATACGCCTCCTTAAATGTGTCAGGCAAATCACCTGCAAAGAGCATTACATCCTGCTTGCCGATGCGGGCATTGAAACGGGCAGAGAGTCGTCCGGAAGTGGGAATTTCTACCAATTCCCAATAAGTCTGGGCGATGAAATCCATTTCACTGTGTGGGGTAAGCAATTTTAAAGAAGGCACCTGAATAACAGTGGAATCAGCAAATACCCGTCCCGTCAGTGAAGTGATGCTCAGCCCGGAACGTTCGTTCATGGAGAATTCCCGGATAACAGCATTGATATTCCGTCCATGATAAAGCACGGAGTCCACCCCAATGCGAATATCCCGCAAGGCGATGTGCGAAGCATCGAAGCCAGGGGCAGGTTTCACACCAGTGCTATCGGTAGCCGCAAGACTACCGGTATCTATCAGGCTATTAATGGCACTGAGCAATTGGCTACCCGTATCATAGTTTACTGTAGTACTGCTCAATTCAAATTTCTTCAGACCGTACATCTGTCCGCCCAGGTCAGCAACCGCATCATCCACCTCTGCATCACCCAGACGGGCAGCAAGACGCATGGAATCCAGCGGCATCTGCAAATCAACAGAAACGTTCTTCAATGCTAACTTGTGTAAAGCCACTTTCCAGTTAAGGGCGGTAGTCGTGGTATCCGGTTCGGTAGTGGTAGTGTCGTTCATCACAACAAGCATATGAGTATCACTCAGCTCCACACGGTTGATGACAGCATCTTCTTTCTTCAGGTCTACACCATGGCTTTCAAGAAAGAAACGCCCCAGCACACCACGTATGCGGATACCCTCTATCAAATCGGCAGAGTTCAGGAAAACTCCGTTCACAGTAACCTCGTCCACTTCTACTTGTCCGCGTATCAGCGGCCATGCCTGCACGCGCACGTTCAGGCTTTCCAGTGTCAGTAGGGTATCGGAAACCTGTTTCACGGCAAGGGAGTCACCGAGAGCAGAAGGCATTTGTTTATCTGCCTGTATAGGCTGAATGACCTGCACACCGCGTACCAGCAAGTTCAGCGGAAAGCGGAGGTCGATGCGGTCAACAGATATATCCATACCCGTTGCTTCGGATGCAATGGCAGTGGCTTGCTTCCGTATCAGGCTCTGTACAGGAGGGATATAAAGCAATACCATCAGTACTACAAATAATATGATAGGGGTAAGTAGTATCCACATTACCCATTTCAACCATTTTCTTTTCATTAGGACGTCAATCGATAGTCAGTGTTTAAATCGTTACAAAGTAAACAAATTCTAACGACATTTGGTTGATGCAGAAGAGAAAAAGGCTATTTATTCCTCTACCTGTGCCACGACATCTTCAATCAGAGCGAGTACTGAGAAGGATTTCTCTTTTATCTTTTCACTGAATACTTGCCCGCGTGAGTCTTCAAGCTCTTTCAATAAAGCAACAAGTTCATCGGCTCCCAGTAAAGTAAACAGAGGAAGCATCTTATGCCCCATGGCAGCTATGCCATCTGTATCTTCAGCATCTAATGCCTGTCGCAAGCGATCAGCATTCAGACGTGTTTCTGTGACAAAACTTTCCAGAATAGATTTTGCCGCATCAGGATCATCACCTGAGAAAGCAGTGAGAGCAGAGAAATTTAATGCAGAAACAGGAACTGCTTCAGTTGCAATCCTATCCGTCTGTACAGCATCCATTTCTACATGCTTCTGTGGAGTAACAAGACCTGTTTCTCTCTTTTCAATATCCAATTCTGCAAACAGTTCATTCACCATAAATGGTTTGTGCAAGCTTCCGGCAAAACCATGTTTCAGAAACTCTTCACGTTGCATATCACTACGGGCAGTCACAGCAATCACGGGTATAGTCTTAGCTTGCGGAATATTCGAAGCACGTAACAGGTTCAGTAAGTCGAAACCATTCATGGCGGGCATTTGCACATCGGTAAGCAATACATCGAAAGTATCGGTACGGAGAGCTTCCAGTAATTCATCCAATTGCAGACAAGAAACAGAAGTGATGCCACTCTGTGCAAGCATAGCAGAAGTGAGAGTGAGTTGGATACGGTCGTCATCAATCAAGAGGATATGCAAAGCAGGAGTTTGAGCAGGTAAAGAGGATGAATTCGCATTATTCTGTTCATTCACCTCGGAAGTATCATTCAAAGCCACCGGATACAAAGGTACCCGCAACGTAAACGTACTCCCCTTTCCAAGTACACTATCCACTTCGATACGTCCTTCAAGTAGTTGCACCAGCATACGGACAATAGATAATCCCAAGCCGAATCCTTCCTCTCCCTGTGCTCCCGGCAAACGGGTAAACTCCTGGAAGATGCGTTCACGGTCACCGGGTTCCATTCCCTTTCCCGTATCGATAACAGAAAGTTTCAAGTGATTTCCGGAGAAAACCGAATCACCCTTCGGCACAAAACTGGCAGTCAGTGTAATGCCACCTTCCGAAGTGAACTTCACTGCATTGGAAAGCAAGTTATTGACAATCTGGCGCAAGCGTAAAGGGTCACTGATGAAGGTTCCTTTCAGTTCGGGGTCTATCTCACATTTCAAAGACAATCCTTTGGCAGAAGTCAACGGTTCAAAGCTGACGTATATTTCTTCCAGCAGGCGTGCAGGATGGAAAGTAACACGGTTTATCTCAGCTTTGTGCAAGTCGAGGCGATGAAAATCGAGCAAATCGGTAACCAGTTTCAGCAGATGCTCTGAGGAGGTTTTCATATTGTCAAGATAGAAACGTTGCCGTCCGTCAACAGTGAGCCGGGAGAGCAAATCTGCATACCCCATGATAGAACCTAAGGGAGCTTTGAAATCGTGGGTAATGGCAAGCATCAGCTTTTCGCGAGAGGCAAGCAACTCTTCGGCGAAGCGGTTAGCTTCTTCCAACTGACGCCGATAACGGTTACTACGAGTAACATCCCGCCAGATCATAACAAGAAAGATAACGGACAACACAACAGCCCCCGCAGCAATACCAGAAATAATCGTAGCAGAACGATGACGCACTGCTTTCTGATACTCGGCCTCTTCACGGGCACGCAGCAGAGTTTCCTGTTCATATCCCTTCAAAAGACTATCAATACGGGCACTCAGCGCATGATCAAGGCGTTGCAGAGTTCGCTTACGGCGCTGTATCACACTATTAGTTGCTTTCTTTTGCTGGGCAACGGTACGCAATTTCGCGTGCAGTGAATCAACAGGATTATAAGCATCAAGCACAGTATCCGTAGCAACTTCAAGGGTAGTTTGTACCTGAATAGCAGAATCTTTGCGTGGTGGAACGAAAACTTCCCCCAGACGGCGGAAGAAACCCTTCTTCTTAGGTTGTGTCACAACGGTATCACGACGGGCAGTAACACGACGTTGCACACGCTGTTGGGTGATAATGGTATCCTGCTCAGCTATAATCTGCTCCACCTCCCGAGCGGAAATCATGCTGTCATTGGCTTCGCTCAGCGTACGCAGCAAGCGGACCGTATTAGCATCTTTTTCCCGCAAAAGCCCTATCAGACTATCCGTACGCAGGATATCGCTATTATCCGAGCTCATAAGGTTCTCCATTTCCCGGTGCACGAAGAACAGGGAATAAAGCAAGACTGCCAACAGAACCACATAACCGGCAGCTATCTTCTTCTTGGAGACATTATTCATAATTTATATTATAATAGTGATAGGGTGATAATATCACTTTCCTTCATCTTGCTTTATAACGGAAACGCAGCCAAAGCATAATACCTGCGCTCGTCAGTCCGAATGGGAAAGCCATCCATACGCCGACCGTACCCCAACCCAGCACGAAACCACATAAGTATCCTACAGGCAAAGATATAACAAAATAGGAAATAAATGCAATGAACATCATCGGTTTTACGTCTGCGATACCACGCAGGGCATTGGCAAAACTGATTTGCAATCCGTCACCAAACTGGTAAACCAGGAATGGAAAGAACAAAGAAGATACCATGGCAGAAACCTCCACGCTATCCGTAAACCAGCCCCCAACCTGATTGCGCAACAGAAACACAATACTCAGAAGCACCACTGCCATTGCCATAATCAGGTGAAAGCCGGCATATGCCGAACGGCGGACATTCACCATATCACTCTGCCCCTTGAAGTTACTGACGCGAACGGCAATCGCCGCCCCCATCCCATAAAACATCATAAAGGTGAACTGAGAAATAGTAAGCATAATCTGATGCGACGCCAAAGCAATAGTTCCCAGCCAACCGACCATAATCGTGCTGAGGCTGAATGACGCCGTCTCCATGCCCATCTGCAAACCGACAGGCCACCCAAGTCCATTCAATTTCCTGAACATTTGTTTTGACCATCCCAGGCGGAAGAACCCCGCCCTATATCTTAAGAATCTGCGACTACGGAAAATAACCAGTGCAAAAACAATGACCATAACAATACGCGAGAACAGGGTACTGATACCCGCACCCAACAACCCCAATTCCGGAAAACCAAACTTTCCGTAAATCAGTATATAGTTACCAATGATATTCAATGTATTTCCACCAAGAAGCACCCACATGGCAGTCTGTGTTTGAGTAATGCCATCTGTAAACTGCTTAAAGCCATTGAACAGCATGACGAACACCAAGGATGCAAGTAGAACCAGAAAATAAGGCTTTATCAGCGGAATCAGTTCCTCGGGTTGCCCCATATATTCCACACAGAAATAGACGACAGTCATAATAAGTGTCAGCAACAGCGCTACCAACACATTGGCAAGCAGACTTGAGCGCAAAGCTTGTCCGGCCTCCATGAAACGACGGTTACCGTAGAACTCACCCACCACAGGCGTCAGCCCATAAGAGAAACCGGTACTGAAAATAATGCAAAGTGTGAAAAGATTGTTGGTGAAAGAAGCAGCAGCCAACTCGGCCGTACTGTGGTGTCCCACCATCAGAGTATCGGCAAATCCGAGAACAATGACACCCATCTGGCCGATAACGATGGGAAGTCCTAAGTAAAAGAGGGCTTTATAATGCCCCTTGTATGTAGCAATTAATCTATTCATTTATCTTTCTCATAATATAATACCACCGAGTTTTCCTCACGGAAAGTCTCTTGGGCAACTGCCTTCAGCTGCTCTGCCGTCACTGCGCGATACCGTTCTACCTCACGGTCTATATCCTCTGCCTGTCCGGTCAATTCGAACCATGCCAGATTTGTGGCTACATTCAGGTAATTGATATTCCCGAATATCTGGGTAGATTCAAACTTATTCTTTACTTTCTCCAGTTCCTCTCCTTCTATCGTCACTTGCTGTAACTCCTGCAACTCTTTGCGTACAGCGGCCTCAGCCCGTTCCAGTGATACTCCGGCTGATGGCTTCCCACTGATATGCAGCAATCCCGCATCACGTGTACCCGAAATATAAGCATCTATGCCGGAGAACAATTTCTGTTCCTGCACCAACCGACGATTCAAGCGACTGGAACGTCCGTTACTAAGGATATCTGAAAGAATATCAAAAGCATAGTAATCAGGATGCTCTCGACTACACATATGATAAGCCATGAACAGTGCATCCAGGGGGACAGGCCGTTTCACCACCTGTCTACGTTCCGTTGTCTGTACGGGTTCCTGCGGCAATTGTCGCACAGGCACATCCCTGCGGGGAATCGGGCCAAACCACTTTTCTGTCAATCGGACAGTTTCTTCCCACGATATATTTCCGGTAACGGCAAGTACAGCATTATTAGGTGCATAAAAGCGGTAAAAGAATGACTTCACTTCCTCCAGTGTAGCTTGTTCGATATGCGATAAATCCTTTCCGATGGTAGGCCAGCGGTACGGATGCACCTCATAAGCCAACGGACGGATAAGATGTCCCACATCTCCGTAAGGCTGGTTCAGACAACGCTGTTTGAACTCCTCCATGACCACACCGCGCTGCACTTCAAGGCTTTGTTCACTGAATGCCAGTTCCATCATACGGTCGGCCTCCAGCCAGAAGCCAATCTCTACATTCGATTTGGGAACAGTGAGGTAATAGTTTGTAATGTCATTGTTCGTCCAGGCATTGTTTTCGCCACCTGCCGACTGCAAAGGAGCATCATAGTCGGGTATATTCACAGAACCGCCAAACATCAGATGTTCGAACAAATGGGCAAAGCCGGTATGTTCAGGATGTTCGTCCCGGGCACCTACATCATAAACGATGTTCAGTGCTACCATCTGAGTACTGAGATCCTGGTAATGCACCAGTCGCAGACCGTTATTAAGACTATATTTATTTATCTTCATATTATTTTGAATGATAGGATGATAAGATGGTAAGATGATAGGATTATTAGCTAGGTATATGACTTTTCGCAGTTTTAATACTACGGGGAATTAAGCCCATTAACAATTTGGCATCTGCAATTATACTGAAATATTCGTCCGAAGTAAGATAATCAGTTTTATACAGAAGTTCTAACCAAAACAAGGTTTCATTACATTCTTTTTGCGCAATAGCAAACTTATGAATAAAATCCGCCTGACTTTCAGCATGCATAGCTTCGCGTTGTAAAGCACCTATTGCTGTACCTGAACGAACTAATTGTTTGGATATCTCATATTCCTGCTTTTCCTTTTTAAGATATTTACATAAATTCACGACACGTATAGCAAAATCCATACTCTTATCTTTTATAATATCCTCTTTCTCCATCCTCCTATCATCTTACCATCTTACCATTTTATCATCCTATCATCCTATCACCTTGACCTTAACAATTTTCACATCCTCTTCCGGGCGGTCGCTACGGTCCGTTTTTACCTGCTGTATCTTATCTACTATATCCATGCCTTCGATCACTTCGCCGAATACAGTATATTCCCCATCCAAGTGTGGGGTACCACCTACCGTAGTGTAAGCCTTCACCTGCTCCGGTGTAAAGTGGAACTCCGGTTGCTTGGCAACTTCCGCCTCAGCCTGTGCAAACAGTGTATCCTGCAAGTTCATCAGACCATCCTGGTCATTTTCCTTACGCATCTTATAGATTTCCTTCATGTGTTTCTGTGCCAAAGCATTGAACACTGTTGTCAGACGGTTCTGGTTCATCTGGTTCTCCATACCCAGCAACGTAGTGTCATTATACACTTTACCCGTCACAATGTAGAACTGGCAACCCGACGATTCCTTCTTAGGATTCACATTGTCACCCTGACGCGCAGCCGACAATGCACCTTTCTTATGAAAATACTTCGGATAAACGAACTCAGCCGGAATCGTATAACCTACATCACCTGCACCCAGCATCTTTCCTTTCGGAGCATTCTTTGACTCAGGGTCGCCTGCCTGTATCATAAAATCCTTGATGACACGGTGGAACAATGTACCTTCGTATGTACCCTCTTCCGCCAGTTTGATGAAGTTATCACGATGTTGCGGCGTCTCATTATACAGTTTCACGATAATGTCACCCGCAGTTGTCTCGATCTTCAATTTAGTTTCCTGATCCATGTTTCTATCTTTCTTTTGTCCCGATTGGCAGGCTGTAACGCTGCAAATCAGTATGGTTAATAATACGATGAAATTCCTCTTCATAACGCTTTTTATTTAAATTAAGTTTGCAAATATACGATTTTCAGACAAATCGGTTTACCTTTGTGTCTTAAAAGAGACAAAAGATAAGGCAATGAAATCTATACTCATCGTTGAAGACGACATTACTTACGGTATGATGCTGAAGACCTGGTTAGGCAAAAAAGGCTTTCAGGTAGCTTCCGTCAGCAGTATCGCCCGCGCCCAGAAACATTTGGAGACAGAGGGTGCCGACTTGATTTTGTCCGACCTGCGTCTGCCCGACAAGGACGGCATCGACCTGTTGAAGTGGTTGGGAGAGCAAGGTCTGTCCATTCCGCTCATCATGATGACGAGCTATGCCGATATACAATCGGCGGTGCAAGCTATGAAATTAGGTGCCAGCGACTACGTTGCCAAGCCTGTAAATCCAGACGAACTTCTAAAGAAAATCAGTGAGGCAATGAAACAACCCGCTGCTCCTCCCAGACAAACCATCAGTTCCGGAAAAGGAGAAAGTACCCATCAAAAAGATGCAGGCGGCACCCCGTCTTCTGACTACCTGGAAGGAGAGAGTGATGCGGCCAAGCAACTTTATAATTATGTAAGACTGGTTGCCCCCACCACTATGTCGGTACTGATCAATGGTGCCAGTGGAACGGGTAAGGAATATGTAGCCCACCGTATCCATCAACTCAGCAAGCGTACCGGTCAGCCTTTCGTTGCCATCGACTGTGGCTCCATCCCGAAAGAACTTGCCGCATCTGAGTTCTTCGGACACGTAAAAGGTTCATTCACCGGAGCATTGACAGACAAAACTGGAGCCTTTGTTGCAGCCAACGGAGGAACCATCTTCCTCGATGAAATAGGCAATCTCAGTTACGAAGTCCAGATACAACTGTTACGTGCCTTACAGGAACGGAAAATACGTCCGGTAGGTTCCAATAAAGAAATCACTGTAGATGTACGCCTGGTTTCTGCTACGAATGAAGATTTGGAACAGGCCATCGAAAAAGGGACTTTCCGCCAGGACCTGTTCCACCGAATCAATGAGTTCACTCTACGCATGCCCGAACTCAAGGACCGGAGAGAAGATATCCTTCTCTTTGCCAACTTCTTCCTTGATCAAGCCAATCGGGAATTGGACAAACAGTTGATCGGGTTTGATGATGCAGCATCCCAGGCATTGCTGGAATACCACTGGCCGGGAAATCTGCGACAGATGAAGAATGTGGTACGCCGTGCCACCCTATTAGCCCAAGACCAACTTATCACGTTGAAAGAATTGACCGAGTTGCAGCAAGTCACTCATCCCCATGTAGGTCTGCCCTTGCGTAATGAAGAAGCAGAAAAGCATCAGATAATCGAAGCATTGCGGCAAACGGGAAATAACAAGAGCCGGGCAGCTCAACTGTTGGGCATAGACCGCAAAACCCTGTATAATAAACTAAAACTTTACGAAATAGAGAGCTAAAAAGGTTCTTTGCACCGTATCCCAACCGCATCAAGTCCGTACCTACTCCGTATCCATACAGTTAGAATAGGTACGGACTTGACACGGACTTGGTACGGGCTTGACACGGACTTGGTATGGAACAGAGTACCTTAGTGTGGAATTTCTCCACACCTGATTCCACACTTTCCACACAATTCCACACTGTACCACATATTCCAAAGCCACAAACAACACTAGTAATCAACAACTTGTCTAATTAGCATTCTCACTGGCACGGGCTTTGCGAGTATATTTTATGTAAGCGTCAAGCTTCCTAAATCAAAAAAAGGAAACCTAAACTCTTAACTATAAAATATATATTTAATATAACAATTAAAAGCAAATGATTATGAAAAAGTTAGTATTAGTAGCAGCCCTGTTTATGTTTGTTTGTGGTGGTTCTTTCGTGGCAAATGCTCAGGACCCGGTGAAAACTCAACAGCAACAACCGGCAACGGGAAATACTGAAGAGCCCAAAACCGCTGAGCCTGCCAAGGAAGAACCCAAAACAGAAGAACCAAAGGCAGAGGAACCGAAAGCTGAACAACCTGCAGCCAACGCTCCCGCCAATGGTACTCCTGCAACGGAAACACCTGCACAGCCTGCTGAATAATAGTAAGCACACTGACACAAAAGCCGTTCCCTCCTTGTCTATTCTGGGGAACGGCTTTTGTCGTTTTAGTCCAATACCTACATGTAAGTACCAAACCGCACCACTCCGCACAAAAATTACCAATAAATAGCGATTTCCCACCTTTTCCATTCTACATACCTTTGCAAACAAATCGATAGAGATGTTTTGCAAAGTTTTTTATATCATAACAATTCTGTTTATCAATCACTTATCTGCCTTTTCCCAACAGGGTTACACCCTCACCGGAACTATACAAGATGCGCAGACCAAAGAGCCTTTAAGTTTTGCCACCATTCAATTGCAGACCTCAGATAAGACTTGGTATGGTGCCCTCAGTGACCAAAACGGCCGGTATTCTTTCACCAAATTAGCAGCCGGAACCTATACGGCAACCGTTTCTTATCTGGGATATGACAAGCTGACAAAGACTTTCTCTATCTCCAAAAATACAAGCCAGTCTTTCCAACTCACATCATCGACCCTAGCACTGAATGAGGTAGTGATTACCGCTTCGGAGTCGAAGGGACTGACCAGTGCGTCAAAGATAGACCGCAGGGCAATGGAGCATCTGCAACCGACAAGTTTCACTGACTTGCTGGAACTACTTCCCGGCGGAAAGTCTGTTGACCCGAATATGGGCAATGTTAATCTGATAAAAATCCGTGAAGCTGGAAACACCAGCGAGACTATTGCTTCTTTGGGAGTAGGATTCGTTGTGGACGGTATGACAGTAAACACTGATGCCAACCTGCAATACCTACAAGGAACAAACCAGGGTGACAAAGAGTCCGTATCCAAAGGCGTAGACATGCGCACGCTTTCAACAGACAACATAGAAAGTGTGGAAATCATCCGAGGCATACCTTCTGTAGAATACGGCAACCTGACCGGAGGATTAGTGAACATCAAACGAAAATCAAGCGCCTCTCCCCTGACTGCACGTTTCAAAGCAGACCAGGTAAGCAAGCTATTCTCTGCCGGAAAAGGCTGGGCAATCAGCGGCACCAATGTCCTGAACCTGGATCTTAGTTATCTGGACTCGAAAGTAGACCCGCGCGACAGCCGTGAGAACTACAAACGCATTACCGCATCCGCCCGCCTGAATACCAACTACAAAGCAAAGATTGGTCACATAGACTGGCGAATCAACGCCGATTACACCGGCTCGTTCGACAATGTGAAGCGGGACAAAGATATTACTGTAAAGGAAGATTCTTACAAGTCCACTTATGATAAAATGACGCTGGGTGGCGAGTGGGTATTGAAACGCCCCGAACGCTCATTCCTGCGCCAACTGCGTGCCAATGCATCCATTTCGCAAGAGCTCAGCCAGATTAAAGAACGGAAGTCCGTATCACTGGACCGCCCCACAGGTATTCCCAATAGCACGGAACAAGGAGAGGCGGACGGACTTTACCTTCCTTACAGCTATGTAGCCAATGTATTAGTAGACGGCAAGCCCTTCTATGCAAATGCTAAAATCATTGGAGATTTTGCCTTTAACTGGATGAAAAGCTCGCATACGCTGAAAGTTGGTGCGGAATGGAACTTCAGCAAGAATTTCGGAGACGGACAGGTGTACGACACCACCCGCCCGCTGAATACATCATCGACCACTCGTCCAAGAAGTTATAATGATATCCCTGCCCGGCAGGATGTATCTGTTTATGCAGAAGAACAAATGAAGCTATCTCTCGGCAAGCACGAACTGTTTCTCTCAGCAGGTGTACGAGCCAATTCTTTGCTGGGGTTATCCGGCGACTACGCTATTCAAGGAAAAATATACCTCGACCCCCGCTTTAACCTGAAGTGGCAACTCCCTGCCCTGGGTGCCAATGAGGATTGGCTGATTGACATATCCGCCGGCATCGGCTGGTTGTCTAAACTTCCAACCACTGCACAGCTATATCCGGATGCCAGATATGTAGATGTAGTGCAACTGAACTACTATCATAACAATGCCGATTACCGACGCATCAATATGATGACCTACAAATGGGACAATACGAACTATGACCTGGAACCTGCACGCAACCAGAAATGGGAAGTGCGCCTGAATGTGGCACATAAAGGGAACCAGTTCTCCGTCACCTATTTCCAGGAACGCATGAACAATGCTTTCCGTGATATTTCCTATTATCGCACGCTGGCTTATAAAAAGTACGACACCTCTTCCATCAACTCTTCCGAACTGACCGGACCGCCCGCACTGGAAGGGCTAGCCTACGCAGAAGATACTTTAATCAACGCCTACAAAATGGCAGGAAACGGTACACGTGTACGCAAGCAGGGTGTGGAGTTCACTTTCTCGTCCCAGCGCATCAAGCAACTGAAAACCAGATTTACCGTCACCGGCGCCTGGCTGAAAACAACTTATAGCAATAGTATGCCCGAATATAAAGAGTCATCCATCATACTGAACGGAGAGCAACTGCAATACGTAGGTTTGTATGACTGGGAAAGCGGCTCCACCAACGAGGTATTCAATACGAATGTCACTGCCGACACCTATCTGAACAATATAGGAATGGCTTTCTCCGTGACGGCACAGTGCACCTGGTACACCGCCAACCAAAGCCTCTGGAACAACGGAACACCGGTGAGCTACGTGGATAAAGGCGGAAAAGTACATCTCTTCACAGCAGCTGACGCCACGGACGTACAGTTGCAACACTTAGTAAACAAATATGCCGACGATTACTTCAACCGCAAAGTGGTTCCCTTTGAAATGGGCATCAACCTGAAAGCGACCAAAGAAATCGGGAAGTATATGCAACTTTCATTATTCGTGAACCGCTTGCTGAATGTAGCGCCCATATATCACAGTGGCACGAGGGAGGTAAAGCGCATTTATAATCCATACTTCGGAATGGAAGCCAATTTAAGATTCTAATAAATATAAAAACAACAGATTATGATGAAGAAAGTAAAGTATTTCGCATGGGCACTCCTGCTGGCAGGGGGCTTTGCAATGACCGCTTGTAGCGACGACGACGTTGCCACTACGCAGGTAGACATGGAATTGAATGTCATCAACAGTATCGGAGACGACCTGACCGTCAAGACGGGAACATACACGTTTACCAATATCAGTACCGGGCTTGAAACGAAAATCGACCACACCTCTACCCTGACCCGTGCGGCAACCCAAAGCGCACTGGCCACGCTGACCGACGGTCTGTATAACGTAACTTTTATAGGTACCGCATCCTATAGTTACAAGGAAACCCAGATTATAACCAATGAGGACGGAGAAGAAGAAACGGTAGAAGTAACCAAGACCGCTGATGTTGACGTTCAAGGCGCCAAGCAGAACATTGAAGTAAAAGGTGGAACCGTATCATTGAACCTGCCCATCTATGTGCTGAACAAGGATGAAAGAGGTGATTTTGTCATTGCAGAGATCTTTGCTGCCGGAACCTTGAATGCGGAAACAAACAAGCAGTATAACGGTGACCAATATATCCGCATCCACAACAACTCTTCCGAAACGCTGTATGCCGACGGACTGGTATTGCTTGAATCTAAATTCCTGACTGTTACCAAAAATGATTACACTCCGGACATCATGGAGGAAGCCATGACCGTGCAGGTGATAGCCATGGTTCCCGGAAACGGTACAGACTATCCGGTATTACCGGGAGAAAGCATCACCATTTGTGATAATGCTATAAACCATAAAGAAGCCAACCCCGGTTCGGCCGACCTGAGCAAGGCTGATTTTGAATGGTACACCCAGTCTACCAGCACCTCCAACCCGGATATAGACAATCCGGATGTACCCAACCTGGACATGATGTACAATTACACCAAAACCGTTTGGGTATTGGCTAAACAAGGCAACAGGTCATACGCTATCGGACGGCTACCAGCAGGAATGACTTCCGAACAATACTTGGAAGAGTACACCTACGACTATACTTATACACTGGCAACCGGAAACCAATCTAAAGTATTCACCGAATACAAATTCCCCAATAGCTGGATTATCGATGCTGTCAACATGAGTCCGAAGAACAAATATGTATGGAACCTAACGAGCATGGCACTGGATATGGGATATACTTATATAGGCGTGAACAGCACAATTGCCGAGAACTACGGCAAGGCAGTTGTCCGCAGAACAGCCTACACCACCGAAAACGGACGTAAAGTATTGCAGGATACCAATAACTCAAGCGTAGACTTTGAGCCTTCGGTACGCGCAACCCTCTTACCGGCCCAATAATTAAGAGATTAAGCATGAGACAACGTTTCCTTATCATATTGACCGCAATAATCCTGTTGCCCCTACGAGTGGTTGCAGCAGATATGCTTACTGTCGAAGAAAAACTATTGTCGGAATACAGTCGGACGGCTGTATTCCGCAACCAGGTGTGGCAGAATGCCGCCATCCGTTTCGACCAGCGTCCTTTCAGCCTGACGAGCGTCAGCGTGAAGGGACTGCATGAGCAACGCGGCGATGCTGCATTGGCACAGGAAGGAAACAGGAGAAAAGATTTCAGTGCAGAAGTAAACTCTTTCGTCGTACTGAATCCGCGCAACCGGCTCTTCGGACAAGCCTCCTACCGTAATGGACGCAGGGAAAATGTGGTTTGGAATGAGAATTCCGACTACTCTCTCCTCTACCCTTATGTAGTGGGCGACTCCATCGGTGGCTTCATGAAAGAAGAAGAGTATAAATTCTCCGGAGGATATGCCTACCGCTTCGGCGAATGGACTGCCGGTGCCGAACTGGGTTATCGCGCAGTGATTGCTTACCGCGACAAAGACCCGCGTCCGCGTAACATAATTTCCGATTTACAGGCAACCCTCGCACTTTCACGCAACCTAAGCGGGAAATATAACTTAGGCCTTGCAATGCAAGCCCGCAAATACAATCAGAAAAGTGAAATCACATTCCTTGCCGACAAAGGTTCCACATCCGTCTATCAGATGCTCGGACTGGGTATGGACTATGTGCGCTTTGCGGGAACGCAGACCAGCACCCGCTACACAGGCGAAGGCATAGGTGGCAGCGTCGATTTGCTTCCGGTAAGCAACGATGGCGAGAACAACGGCTTTTCCGCTTCATTGCGGGCGGACTACTTCCACTTGACCAAAGAGTTATCCAGCACCAATTATACTCCCATCAATGAAATAAAGAACGTAGACGTTTCGCTGGAAACCGCATGGACCCGTTGCAACCGTGAATGGGGATATGGAGTGCACTTGCTTGCCGCATTGCAACAACGAACAGGTGTTGAAAACATCTTCGGCGAACCGTCCGGTACCATTTATCCCCAAATCAGCAGTGTGGACCAGTTCAAAAATACGACACTGAAAGCCGGACTGAAAGGCAGGATAGGACAACGCCTCAACGGGAACCGCCGCTGGGGATGGACTCTGCTCCCCACCGCCGGCTACTGGCAGACGAAACCCGAATATAAAGGAAACGGACGCTACGTTAAAATGGCCTCTGCAAGCGGCGGACTGGAAGCGCAATCTCTCTGGAAAGCATCGAGAATGCTATTATCGGCAAGCCTTGCCGGAGGATATACTACCAATGTGAAGGCCGATTATTCTCTGACGGGACTGGACGGCAAAGGACCGGTAGGCAGCACTTTACTCTCCAACATCGATTACCTGAGTGACGACCACGCCTCCGTTGCCCTCAAACTGCGCGGGGATTATCTACTCAATGATCGGTATGCCGTATTCCTCTCAGCCAACTGGCTGCATCAGGAATATGATAAATGTGGTGGGACAGACCGGATAGAGGTATCTCTGGGAGTTACTTTTTAACAACAATAATAATAACTAACAATAAAACAAAAAACAACAATGAGTACTAAAACATTATCAATCGCAGCCGCCATCATGGCATTATTCTTTATCGGAACTTCTTGCAACAACAAGCAGAAGAACACCGAAGAAACCGCAACCACCGAACAGACCACCGGTGCAATGGAAATAGACGATCTTCTGGCTAACGCCGAGTCACTGACCGACCAGGAAGTCACCATCGAAGGTGTATGTACACATGCCTGCAAGCACGGCGCTACCAAAATCTTCCTGATGGGTAGCGACGACACACAGACCATCCGTGTAGAAGCAGCCAAACTGGGTTCTTTCGATACGAAGTGCGTCAACAGTATCGTTCGCGTCACCGGAACCCTGAAGGAACAACGTGTGGACGAAGCTTATCTGCAACAATGGGAATCACGCTTGAAAGCTGCCGCTACCGAAAAGCACGGTGAAGGCGAAGCCGGATGCAGCACCGAGAAGAAAGCACGCGGCGAAACAGCCAATACGCCCGAAGCACGTATCGCTGACTTCCGCGCTAAAATAGCCAAGCGTCAGGCCGAATCAGGAAAGCCCTATCTGTCATTCTATTATATGGAAGCCGCCAACTATGAAATTCAGTAAGGCGGGAACCGCATTTCGGAAATGGAGCCGGATAATCCACCGGGACCTCTCATTCTTCTTCTCGGGGATGGTATTGATATATGCCATCTCCGGAATTGTGATGAACCACCGGAATACGATCAATCCCAATTACTCGGTAGAGCGACAGGAATATACCATTACCAAAGTGATGCCCCCGCAGGCCGGAATGAAAAAGGATGATGTCCTGGAACTGCTGGCACCACTCGGTGAAGAAAAGAACTATACCAAACATTACTTCCCGAAGGAAAACCAGATGAAGGTATTCCTCAAAGGCGGTTCCAACCTGATGGTCAATCTGCAGACCAAGCAAGCCGTTTACGAGAAGCTGACACGTCGTCCGTTGATAAGCGCCCTGACCAAGCTGCATTACAATCCCGGAAGATGGTGGACTCACTTCGCAGATGTGTTTGCCGTAGGACTCATCATTATTACCGTCACGGGAATGGTGATGCTGAAAGGACCAAAAGGCTTGTGGGGACGCGGAGGTATAGAACTTGCAGCAGGTATACTGATTCCGCTACTTTTTCTATTTCTATAAACGACTCAAGCTTCACATATAGCCTGAGGTATAAGCATTGGTTAGCAATCTAATTATCAAAGCATTGCATTTACCGAGCATTTACCACAAGAGGTAAAAGCATTTACCGCAGGATGTAACGACCTTTACCCCGTATTGTAACGCTCTTTACCTCGGTATGTAACGGTCTTTACCCCGGCATGTAAATGGAGTTACCATTTGGGGTAAACAGAATTACCTACAGGAGTTCCGAGATCAATCCATGCAGCTAACGAGTAATTAAAATAGGTTCAATACTAAAAACAAAAGATATCAATGGAGAATATCATTGAATGCAATAACCTGACGCACTATTATGGCAAACGGTTAATTTACGAAAACCTCAGCTTCAGCGTGCCTAAAGGGCGCATCCTGGGACTGCTGGGAAAGAATGGTACAGGAAAAACCACAACGATCAATATATTGAGCGGTTACCTGAAACCCCGCTCCGGCCAATGTTCCATCTTCGGACAGGACATTCAGGCCATGCATCCTTCGACGCGCCGTAATATCGGCCTGCTCATCGAGGGACACGTGCAATATCAGTTCATGACCATCCGGGAGATTGAGAAGTTTTATTCTGCTTTCTATCCGGGACAGTGGCGCAAAGAAGCGTACTACGACCTGATGGACAAACTGAAAGTAGCTCCCGGACAACGCATCTCGCGTATGTCGTGCGGACAACGTTCGCAAGTGGCACTGGGACTTATCCTGGCACAAAACCCAGAATTGCTGGTACTGGACGATTTCTCTCTCGGTCTGGATCCCGGCTACCGCCGTCTCTTCGTGGACTATCTGCGTGACTATGCCCGCTCGGAAAACAAAACTGTTTTCCTGACCTCGCACATCATTCAGGATATGGAACGGCTGGTAGACGACTGCATCATCATGGATTACGGACGCATCCTCATCCAGCAGCCCGTAAAGGAACTGCTGGACACGATACGCCGCTATACCTGCACGTTGCCCGAAGGTTACAAGATGCCGGAAGATAAGGATTTCTACCATCCGTCTCTTATCAGAAATACGCTGGAAACCTTCTCGTTCCTGCCTCAACAAGAAGTAGAAAACCATTTCAAATCGCTGCAAGTGCCTTACAGCGATTTGAAATGCGAGACTGTAAACCTGGAAGATGCTTTTATCGGACTAACGGGAAAATACTAATAACCAATAACTATTATGAACGCTATATTTTATAAAGAATGGATTAAAACCCGCTGGTATCTGTTGCTTGCACTGCTGGTAACGCTCGGTTTTGCCGGATACTCAATGTTGCGCATCAACCGTGTTGCCAGCATGAAAGGTGTGGAACACGTTTGGGAAGTTATGCTGTCACGGGATACCGTATTCGTGGATTTACTGGAATTTATTCCTCTATTGGTCGGGATACTGCTTGCTCTGGTACAATTCGTACCCGAAATGCACCATAAATGCCTGAAACTGACATTACACCTGCCCTACCCGCAACTGCGGATGATTAACCTGATGCTGCTCTACGGACTGGTAGTGTTACTTATCTGCTTTGCCGCCAACTACGTGCTGATGACGGTTTACATGCAAGGCGTCCTGGCTCCGGAACTTTATTCGCGGATTCTGCTGACAGCTCTTCCCTGGTATCTGGCAGGTATTGCCGCTTATCTTCTGATTTCATGGATATGCCTGGAACCGACCTGGAAACGCCGCGTCCTCAATCTGGTAATCTCTGTATTGCTGTTGCGTATCTTCTTCCTGGCTCCGGCACCGGAAGCCTACAACGCTTTCCTGCCCTGGATGGCAATCTACACCCTGCTCACGGCAAGTCTCTCATGGCTTTCCATTGCACGGTTCAAGGCAGGAGAACAAGATTAACAGGTTATACATTCACTATTAAGAACGAAAAAGACAATGAAACGTTTTAGTCAAATATTCTTATACATCACCATTGCATTGCTCATTATCTGGCAGTTGCCTTGGTGTTATTCTTTCTTTGCGGCAAAGCCATCGAAAGTTCCTTTCTCCATGTACAGTTGTGTCCTCGGCGACTTCCTCTCCATGGGCAATGAAGATGGCAAAGGCGTGGTACGACGCGACCAGTCCGGCAATGTATATACACAGGAGCAGACGGACAGTATTCTCCCGTTCTTCTACATGCGCCAGCTTATGGCGGATGAGCGGTTCCCGGACAGCATCAATGGTGTTGCCGTCACTCCGCGTGAAGTGCAGCTTACGAATTTCAGCTTCCGCTCGGCAGCTTCGGATATCAATGCCTCCAAGATAGAACTTTATCCTTTGCTGGAGAGTATGTCGGGACGCGTGGATCTGACTATGCCCGATGATGTGTTCCGTATCACCTCAAAAGGAATTGAATTTATCGGTATGAAAACCAATACGGTAGATGCTGACAAAAGCCAACTGTTCACAGAGGCTATGGTGAAGAAAGGGTTCACATTCCCAGCCCGCCGGTTGGCCGGTAATCCCACCACTCGCAAGGAGTACGATGAAGGTTATCTGATTCTGGATAATGAGGGAAAACTTTTCCATCTGAAACAAACGAAAGGACGCCCGTATGTGCGTGCCATTTCCCTGCCCGAAGGCTTAAATGCGAAGCATCTCTTCATCACGGAATTCAAGGACCGCAAGACACTGGGTTTCCTGACGGATATGGATAACAACTTCTATGTGCTGAACAATAAGACTTATGATGTGGTCAAGACCGGAGTTCCTTCCTTCAACCCCGAAGAGGATGCCCTGTCTATCTTCGGGAATATGTTCGACTGGACGGTTTGCGTGAAAACAGCCGACGCGGACGAATATTATGCATTGGATGCGGATGATTACTCACTTATCAAGTCCGTCAGCTTCCCGACGGAGGGAAGCAAAGTACCGGGATTACGGTTTACTTCTTCACGGGATAAGTATGTGAAACCGAGGTTCTGATAAAAGAAATACTATATATTATATTGTGGGTTTGTCAAGACTGAAATTTCAGTTTTGACAAACCCGCATAGATTCAGAAGCAGCAAACCTAAACCGGATTACTAATATTTGCTATAGCTAAACCAATCAAAAGCAGCCTTATTCTTGCTTACCTTCCCATTGCTGCTGGCATACATTCCAACAAAAGGGCCAATGAATCCTTTGGCAACATTCGTACTACATACTGTTGCATCCACATCCTTACCCAAGAACTCTAACTGATCCTCAGAAGTACCATACAAGAAAGAATATTTCAATCCGTCCCCCTGTACAGCTAGTACCACCTCATTTATTTTATAAGGCACCCTGGCCAGGATTTCTTCATTCCCATCTTTCACAAGTATCAGACGTAGTTCTTGAGGGGTCTTTCCTTTACCAACCAACACCAGCCGGTATTGAAATCTATCATTTTGCATGATAATCATTCCCGCCTCTTCGTTTACGGAAGAGGGTTTAAAATTCATGGAAGTAATCGCTTTGAAACGATGGTCTTCCACACGGCGGGCAATCAGTGAAGGATTCACCAGTTCCGTTGCCTTTTGCGGTCTCAGATTGATATACAAGCGGGAATTTTTCAATTCGTACCAACGCTCAAAAGGAGTCCTCAAGAAGTTCCAGCAGAATCTTAGCGAATCAGTGTCGAAATCATCACGGACCGGAAGTAATGCTACCGGGGATTCCGGCAGGTTAGGAAATTTATCTTCCATCAAAACCCTGCCAATTCCCGGGTTAAAGATTGGCTGTTCGCCCTGAAAAGAAATCGGTGTAAGAAACGTTTCACGCCCCAACATATTATATCCATTCACCGGACGTACCCCCAGCATGACGGCATACCAGTCACCATTCTGTGTCTGTACCCAATCGGCATGTCCGATGGTAGTAATGTCAATGTCATTTCCCAGATGCCTGTGCGTCAACACCGGATTACAGATAAACGGAGTATAGGGACCGGTCACCTGGTCTGCCGTAAAAATAGAAACGGCATGATCTTCCCAGGTTCCTCCCTCAGCTATCATCAAATAATATTTCCCGTTAATCTTATAAATGTGGGGAGCTTCCGCATACGGACTGTTAATGGCATAACCGCTTGAAACGATATGGCGTTCGCCAATAAACTCACCGGTAGCAAGGTCTAACTGCTGTATATAAATACGGTCTTCTGCCGGATAACGGCGAGGTGGTGTCTTGTCATTACCGTTAATGCTTCCGCAGTACCAGGCCTTTCCATCGTCATCAAAGAAGAGAGAAGGATCGATGCCCGGAGCATCTTTTATGAAGATAGGTTCACTATAAGGTCCCTCCGGCTTCTTGGCAGTGACAAAGAAGTTTCCACCGCAACCGGTAGCGGTGCAAATCACATAGTACAATCCATTATGATAACGGATAGTCGGTGCCCAAAGTCCCCATGAAGCCTTTAACCCATCTTTCATTTGCAGCTGGGAAGGACGGTTCAGCACATGACCTATCTGTTCCCAATTCACTAAATCTTTACTATGGAAAACCGGTAAGCCCGGAAACCATTCAAAAGAGGAAGTAACCATATAATAATCGTCCCCTACCCTACACAGGGAAGGATCCGGATGGAATCCCGGTAATATGGGATTCTTAAATGTTTTCTGCGCGGAAACGTTCACTGCAAGCATCAGGAATAATGCCAGCAGATGTACACGGGATGTTTTCATTCTAATCATATCGTATGTCATTTAAGTATTAATAGTCTTTGAAAAATTCTTAGGTAACATTCCGAAGTGTTGCTGAAAGCACTTCGTGAAATAGGAGGAACTGGTAAAGCCGGTAATAGACGCAATTTCATTTATCCGGTGACTACCCTCCTGAAGGAGTAAAGCTGCCCTTTTCAACCGGTGTAACCTGATGTAATCATTCGGAGTTAAGTCCGACAATCCTTTTATTTTCCGATGCAGGCTGGAACGGCTCATGTTCAATTTCTCGGCCAGCAAATCGACACTAAACTGCAAATTGGCCAGGTTAGCCTCAATCACTGCATTTACCTTCTGAACGAACAATTCATCAGCTTTTGTTAATGCTACGACATTAGCTTCTGTCAACGGACGTTTATTGAACAGCTCCTTCACAAGCTTCCTGTTCTTCAGCAGGCTTTGTACTTGCGCCTGTAAATATTCCAATGAGAAAGGTTTCTCAATATAGGCATCCGCCCCAAGCTCCAATCCTTCAATTTTCGATTGAAGATTTGATTTTGCAGTCAGTAGGATTACCGGGATATGGCTATATTCTACTTGAGACTTTATAGTTTTCAGCAATTCCATGCCATCCATATTCGGCATCATAATATCACTAATCACCAAATCAACCTCCAACTCATTCAATACTTTAATAGCCTCCAATCCATCCATTGCCCGATGTACCTCATAGCTACCCATCATTTTTTTTGAGATAAATTCAAGCATCTCCAGATTATCCTCTACAATCAATAGAGTTTGTTGTCCCCTACCTTCTTTACAATTCATAGAGGCTAATTCCGCCTCCTCATCCAGCAGCTTTTCGCTTTTTATCTCATAATGGGAATATGGAAGCCGCAGTACAAAACGATTATTATCCGTACAAGCTATATCCAACTGTAAATTCCCCCCATGCAACTGTGCCAACGAGCGGGCTAATGGAAGTCCCAGCCCCCTGCCCGAATTAACCTGTCCCTGCGAAGACACTTGCACAAAAGGTTCAAAAATCTTTTCCTGCATCTGCCGGGCTATAATCTCACCATCATTCTCTACACTGATCACAAAATGCTCATTGTCCGCCCTGGCCAATACTACACTGATATAAGTAGAGGAATACTTCAGAGCATTCGTGAAAAGATTACTAACAATTTTAGTAAAAGCTTCCACATCCACTTCTGCCGATAAGGCAAATTCCGGTAAAGAGATATCAAACCGAATCCCTTGTTGTTCGGCCGGCAATCTAAAACGGTCATAAATGGCTTGCAACAGCAGAACAATATCGACCTGCTCAAAATTCATCCGCATTTGTTTGGCCTCCACACGTCGGAAGTCAAGCAACTGATAAGTCAACGATAGCAGTCTTTCCGTATTCTTCATTACCGTATCCAATGATTCCTTCGTCTCTTCATCAAATAGCTTATTATGGATAATATATTCCAAAGGGCCTTTTATCAGAGTCAAAGGTGTCTTTATTTCATGTGCTATATTCGTGAAGAACTCGATTTTGGCATGATACGACTCATGTTCTTTCTCTTGTTCGACCTTCTGAATCAACAGCTTCTGTTTCTTCTGTATCCGTTCTCTTACATAGAAGTACAGCAAGACAAACGCAATCAGCGAAAGTATTCCATAAGAAACATAAGCCCAGGTACTTCCCCACCAGGGTGGCAAGATATGAATATCCAGCGTACATGCTTCCTTCCATTCTCCTACACTATTAGAGGACTTTATTACCAATTTATAATTCCCGGGACGCAAATTTGAATAAGATACCCGGGGAGCGTTATCCACAAGCATCCAATCTTTATCCAAACCTTCTAATCTTACATAACAGGCATTCTTTTGAGAGGCTCCATAACGTAGGACAGCATAATCAAAACTAATAAAATTCTGATTATAATTCAGTTCCAGTTTTTTTGTACAGGTAATCGACTGTTCTAAAGGTGAACCTTTGCCGGGATACATTTCTCTATTGTAAAGTTGAAAACCAGTAAGAAAAACCGGTGGAAAACTTAAGTCTTCTTTTATTTCGGAGGGATCAACAACCGACAAACCTTCAATCGTACCAAAATACAAACGATTCTGCATATCTCTAAATGCAGAATTATAATTAAACTGATTCGTTAGCAAGCCATCACTTTTGGTGAATACGCGAACGTTGTTGGTCGAAGGATTAATACGAACCAATCCTCTGTTTGTTCCTACCCAGATATTCCCCAAATTATCTTGAATGGCTTTATAAGCCATATCATCCGGTAGTCCAGTGGACATGGAGTAACGGATAAACTGCCCTTCGGCAGGATTATAATAAATTAATCCATAACTCGAAGTTCCAATCCAAAGGCGCTTTTCCTGATCTTCGTAAACACTCAAAATACGATTAATGATGCAGCCTGTCTTCTGATACAACGTTTCCTGATAGTTGACGACCTCTCCGCCAGTAGTATAACAAATCAGACTTTTCCCCATTGATGCCAACCAGATATTCCCTGCCGAATCTTCACAGATATTATGTACATACACCTCTTCAAGTCCTTTCACAGGAGTAAATTTTCCGGTCGAACGGTCAAACCAATACACACCTCCCTGAGTGCAGATCCAGATACGTTTCCGGCGGTCATAACAAATAGAATAGATGGAATTATCCACATTATATCTATCGTCTGAAATATAATAATGAGATATTTTCTTTGTCTTCAGATTATAAATATTAAGTCCCCCCGAAAACACTCCAATATATAATTCGTCACCGATAATCTTCATTCCATGCACATTGTAGTGATCCAATCCGATATCCATAGGAGTCATTGTTTTTGTAACCGGATCAAAACAATTCAGACCGGCATCTTCAGTACCAATCCAGATATTCCCCACACTATCCTGGCAAATTTCCCTGACTGCCTTGCCTTTCAACGAATATTTATCTACCAAAGGATAATATGATTCGATGAAACGATTCTGAACCAACGAGACATAATTGATTCCACCAAAATACGTACCAACCCATAAACCGTTATCACGATCTTTATAAACGGCATAGATAGCGTTATCAGATAATGATAAAGGATCAAAGTAATCTCTCATCAAACGAGTGGTGTGCTTCGTTGTCTCATCATAAATAAGCAACCCTTTCTCGGTTGCTACCCAAAGTATATTCTCATCAATAAGGATATCATGCACAAATACCATTTCTCCACCATCTTGCCCGAGAGTAAGAAAAGAAAAGCTCTTCTTGTCCAAATCATATCGTATAATGCCTGAGTATTGGAAACCTAAATAAATGAAATGTTCATTACCGGTTATTACTTGCAACTGGTCATTCAGTGATTTGAAACAATCTATCTTCATCGAATGATACCTGCCGGAAGACTGATCCAACAAAAATAATCTTCCTTTATCTCCGCCAAGCCAGACACGATTACTGCCGTCAATCCACATAGCAGTAGCCGAAAAAGTGGTGTGCTCCTGTCCACTCTCCTTAAACGGGTAAAAATGGAAATCGTTCGACTTGGGTTTATAACAATATACTCCTGTCCCTTTCTCCAGGAAGTAAACCCAGCCATCCGAGTTAACCTTGATAGAAACAATCATATCGGAAGGGGCATTCCCTTCCTTTGTCTTTTGACAAAAATATTCCAGAGAGTCACCTTTTGCATTATAACGGGAGATACCCTTAGTGCCAATCCAAAGTGTTCCGCCTTGATCCTGGCAGAGTGATAATATGTAATTTACATCAAATGGTATTCTACCATTAACCTTGTGGCGATATACTTTCACTTTATTTCCATCATAGCGATTCAAACCATCACGAGTGGCAAACCACATGAAGCCATCCTTATCCTGAACGATGGAAGTGATGTCATTGTGCGAAAGTCCGTCGTCCATTGAAAGATGAGTAAAATGAAATTGTTTTCCCGCAGCCCACATGGTCTGACAGATCAATACAGCAATGCAAAATATGTATCCCCGGAATGATTTCATTGTTTCACTGTTTCAGGTTCTTACTACAAATATACTCTACTTTTTATAATTAACCCACACTTTCATTTTACCGGGTTCCCTGTTGTCCCATGCATAATAAGGTATGAAGTTAAGAGTTTCATCAGTTGTCGTACCCACTATTTCCACTACTCCCAAATCTGTATTACGAGCAGTAGTGAATGACATTTCCGAAGTTATGAAAGCTTTTTCTATAATAGGATTATCCACTTGTTCCAGACAATAGACCAGTGGTCCCCGTTGAATGGCACGTTTACCCACATTCTCCTTAACCCTCGGATCAGCTTCAACAACTTCCACTTCCATGTCCAAATTCATTTCCACCACATCTCCGTCTTTCCAGTCACGTTCCAAAGTAACGTATCCCAGCTCTTTTTTTACTAATTGTGGCTGTCCGTTGCATGACAAGCTATACTGTTTACACCATTCAGGTATTCTGAATTTAATGCCCGACTGAAACGACTTTTCCGTTTTTATCTCAAAACGCACGTTACCATCCCACGGATAGTCTGTAACCTGTCGTATTTCAATAGTATCTTGTTGATAGTTAATACGGGCAGTGCTACCAATATACAGGTTCACCCAAATATTCTTATCCGATTTTGCATACAGATAATTACCAATAGAAGGTAAAAAACGAGAAATCTGACTCGGACAACAGGCCGTCCTATACCACACTTTACGATGATGCGTACCATCTGTTTCAAGTGGATTCACATAAAAGAACTTATCACCCGACAAAGAAATACCGGCTAAAGCGCCATTATACATTGAACGTTCCAGTACATCTGCATATTTGGCATCTCCGCTTAGAAGGTTCATCCGATTGTTCCACAGAACCATACCGACAGATGCACAAGTTTCACAATAAGCCTTGTCATTTGGCAGATCATAATCCTCAGTAAATCCTTCATTCTCTCTGGATGAACCAATTCCTCCGGTCAGATACATATTCCTGTCAACAACATCATGCCACAACGAATCTAATGCAACCATATATTCCCGATCATTCGTAGCGGCCGCCACATCCGCCATAGCCGTAAACATGTACATGGCACGAACCGCGTGACCGGAAATTGTGCGCTGTTCTTTTACAGGCAACAGATCTTGATGGTAATCCGGACTATCCCAGGTTCCTGCTCCATGTCCCCGTTGAGCCAACAGCCACTTAGAAAAGTCAAGATACCTACTATCATGTGTTTTATAATAGAGTTTCACCAGAGCAAGTTCAATCTCCTGATGGCCAGGTACCCAAACTCTTTTGTTTGGTCCGAAAGTATCTATCAGATGGTTGGCAAAACGAATGGCAACATCCAGCAATTTTCTTTTACCGGTTGCATCGTCATAGGCAATGGCAGCTTCAATTAAATGTCCGCAACAGTACATTTCGTGTTTATCCATATCTGTCCAACGCTGATTCATGTCTCCCAATATATAGTAGGTCATCAGATAACCATCTTCCATTTGTGCTTTTGAGATATAATCGACAATCGTATCTATTTTGGCCTCTAAAGCAGGATTACTATGATTTGTTAATGAGTAAGATACACCTTCAATCATTTTATAAAGATCCGAGTCATCATATACCAATCCTTCGAACTCTCCCGGAATAACTTTTGCAGCAATAGCAAAATTACGCACACGGTTTGTGGCAAGCTCACATTGTTCAATACAAACTCCCAATGTTGTGGCAGCATGTGTCTCTAATCTGGGTTTCCAGAATCGGTCTGTAATAGTAACCTGTGAAAAATTTACAGGCTCCATCTTGCGTGTAAAAGATATATCTTGTTGAGCGCACGAACTAAATAACCCTATACTCAATAATAAATAAACAATTCTTTTTCTCATGGCATTCTTCTTTTATAAATTAACGGGATTACCTACTAATTCTATATTCTTTTCAACGACAGCATTTCGTTTCAATGACACCGCATCCGGTTGTTTCCCCCCAACGGCTATCTTCACCGTGCAAGGCATCACAACAACATGTCCTTCCTCAGTCGTAACAGCCAGATCATCCGACTCAAGAAGAAAACGAACCGTCTTTGTTTCCCCTTTCTTCAGAGATACTCTTCTAAAGCCTTTCAGTGAGCGTATGGGAGTGTCAAAGGAAAGTCCCTCATGCGAAATATACATTTGCACCACTTCATCTCCGTCCATGCGCCCTGCATTAGTGACATCTACAGATACTTCTACAGCTTCATTCGTCGCAATCCGAACAGGCAATTTCAATTTATCATATCTAAAAGAGGTGTAACTCAAACCATAACCAAATTCATAGAGTGGCCTCCCCGAAAAGTAACGGTATGTCCTTCCTTTCATGCTATAATCCTCAAAATCCGGTAGCTGTTCCAAAGATTGATAAACCGTGACAGGTAAACGTCCCGAAGGATTATAATCGCCCAATAAGACATCAGCCAAAGCTGTGCCGGCTGACTGCCCTCCATACCATCCTTCTATAACTGCATTCACTTTCCTATGCTCTGCGGGAATACTTAAAGGACTGCCATTTTGCAAAACAAGTATCGTAGGCTTTCCCAATTTACAAATAGCCTCAACAAGTTGTTTCTGAGTATCAGGCAAGTCTATTTCTGTACGGTCTCCCCCTGCAAAGCCCTTGCTTTTCACAGTCATTTCTTCTCCTTCCAAATTCTGATTGATTCCCATACATAATATAACCACATCCGATTTCCGTGCAACTGCAACAGCTTTTTTCATCAGGACATGATTGTCCGCACGCCCCCATAAAAGTTTGATTAACGCATGATTTACAATTTCATGCCTATACTCAATCCTTACTTTTATCATTTCTCCCGCTTCACAAGAACGTAAATAGAAGTTTTTACGAGGATGATGTACATTCCCATATTGAAAAGTCAGAGAATCATTCACATAAAATTTATAACCGTAGAAACCCTCTATACCTAACGCGTACCTTCCTGTTTCGGGAATACGGATAAACGTTTCATAGCTTGCCCCAAAATTATCATCCGGCAAATCTGTAAAAGGTGCTTTATCCCACCAGATATTATTGATTTCTCTTTCAATCAAAACATGTTTGGGCTCACCCCACAAATTAGGATTATTATAATAAGCGGCTTTTACACCCTTATTTTGCCCCGTAACATCAGTAAAAAGATAATCAGCGGCAACAGGCTCAATCTGTGGAAAATCTTCAGATAATTCACAGCCTGCCTCATATCTGATTTCAGCATCCGGCATCTTATTTTGAAGACCTTGCAACACCGTCAAACCATTTTTATTATATCCACAGTAATTTCCCCACAATGTCTCATCATCATTCGCCGTAGGTCCGATAACCGCAATCTTCTTTACTGACTTCTTTAAGGGCAGTATTCCATCATTCTTCAGAAGAACTATGGATTTATGAGCCGCTTCCAAAGCTATTTGCCGGTTCTTTTCGCTATCTACCACATTCATCGGAATTTGGGCATAGGGAACAATGTCTACCGGATCAAACATTCCTAACCTAAACCGTGCACTAAACAACTTCATCACAGATTGATCTATTTCCGATTCCGTTATCAACTTCCGCTCTACAGCCTCCCGCAATCCCCGGTAAGCTACACCGCAATTCAGGTCAGTCCCTCTTTTCACCGCTAATGCAGAAGCCTCGGCAGCATCAGCCGACACTTTATGATCTGTATAAAAATCACGAATAGCCCCACAATCGGACACTACATATCCCTTAAAGCCCCACCTCTCACGCAGATATTCCTGCAGCAGTTCACTACTACCGCAACAGGCTTCTCCTCTAAAGCGATTGTAAGCACACATTACAGATTCTACATTCGTATTCTCCACCACTTCTTTAAAGGCTGGTAAATATGTTTCTATTAAATCCTTTTCCGAAGTTTCAGCGTCAAACTCATGTCTCAAGGGTTCTGGTCCGCTATGAACGGCAAAGTGCTTAATTGTCGCTACCGTTTTCAAGTAGCGGGCATCATTTCCCTGTAATCCCTTCACAAATTGCAAAGCCAGTTTACCACAAAGAAAAGGGTCTTCTCCATAAGTCTCCTGCCCTCTTCCCCAGCGTGGGTCACGAAATATATTAATATTGGGAGTCCAAAAAGTAAGTCCTTGATAAATACCCCGCTTACCCTGCCGCACAAAATCATGATGTTTGGCTCTCGCCTCATCAGAAATCGCATCGGCAATCCTAAACATCAATTCATCATCAAAAGCAGCTGCCATACCAATCCCTTGTGGAAAAACAGTAGCCTGCCCCGCACGCGCCACTCCATGCAAACATTCGTTCCACCAATTATAAGATGGTATCCCCAAACGCTCTATGGCTGGTGATTGATACATCATCTGAGAAATCTTTTCATCAAGTGTCATCCGACTGACCAAATCTTTCACCCGCTCCTCCGTACTCAATTTCGGATTCTGAAACGGATATTTGAATTGCTGAGCCGATATACCGGTCATAAGGCTCTCTATAAAAAAGAGACAAAACAGTATTTTACTATTACAAGTTATCATAGTTCATCGTATTAATCATCAATCAGTAGTAAAAACAATCTCTTGTACAAACGAATTCACCGATAAATGAATATCATCTGCCGAAGTAATAGGTTTACCCAAAACCGAACATCTGTTTATAGTCACATTTTTAATACCATATCTATTGTCCTTTCCCAAAATCTGTGCATCAACTCCATTCAGACTGGTCAATACACTGACATTCGAAACTTCAATTCCGTCTATCACACAATTCCCCGTACACTCTCTCCAACTTTTATCCGTTATCTCAAAATCAATTAACCGGGGAGCTTCTGCTCCATTAAAATCAAAGCGCTCAATGGTTATATTTTCAAACCGCACATTTTCAATACGAGTCGAGTCAAAGCCATTAATCACCATTCCACGTTTACACTTCACAACATCTATGTTTCTGAATACAATATCCTTGAAATGTTCTACGCAAGTTTCCGTACCTATTTTAGCTGCTGCGGAATTACTGACAGTTAAAATATGATCAAATAATATACGTTCCGTAGTGTATTCCCGTTCACTATCCAGTCCTTTCACCACAACATTATCATCACCGGCATGAATCACTGCGTTTACCAAGGAACAGTCCGTTGAAGAGTCAAAATCCACTCCGTCCGTATTGGTCCAATTCTTATAGGGACGATTATTCAGTACTTTCAGATTCTTCATATGAAACTCCTTTGAACGATAGACACGTGTATTCCAAAATGTAGGATCACGAAGAACAACTCCGTCATAAAGTACATTTTTACAATTGGATGCATAAAGCAAATGAAATTCGCGTGCACCATTTTTACGAAGACCTGCCCAACCTGCACCATCAATGGTTCCATAACCTAACATACGGAAATTAGATACACCATCCATACGTATCAACGATTTATCCTGATAATCCGCCGGATCAGTACTCCCCATAATCAATGCATCATCTGCCAATAAAACTGTCATATCACTACGCATGTACAACTCGCCCGTATAGTATTTCCCTTTGGGGAAATACAGCACTGCCTTTCTACGTGAGACTTCATCAATGGCTGCCTGGATTTTTTCCGTTTCTTTGTTCGTTCCCGTAGAATCGACTCCAAAGCTCAGAATATTGACAATTTCCTTATCGCTTACCTGTGCCTGATAATCGACTTTGGGATTAATAAGTAAATACAGGTCTTCCAGATCATTAATCTTCACCAAAAGGTAAGCGGCCGAGTCGACTGCGAACGATAGTTGGTTGCCGCTGACATTGGCCTTGATGTTTTTCCGCATAGGACTGACTGTATAGTTCTGAATCGGATTATCCACCCTTACACTAACTTGAAGCGGAGATGTTCCGTCATAAACCATCTGCACGTAATGAATCGGAATATCAATCTTTTCCATCTTTTCAACTACTGCGTCCTTACCATTTACACTTACACGAAACTGTTTACTCAAAGGTGCGTCACCCAGTGCCGGCATCAACCGGAAAGAAAGACTTTCATCTTTACTTCTGTCCACAGAACAAGACACACAAAACAAAGCCACCAACAGATATATCCATGTATTCTTTCTCATAGTTTTCTATCTTATTTAGTTATCAAAGCATCATGCAATAAATTATTCAGGTATTCGGTTCCCTCACAGTCAGTCAATTGCATAAACCACCCTTTATTGGGGAATGTTACAATACAATCTTTCAGAACCGTTCCACTTGTCATCTTCAAATCGAGCATAGGATATTCTTTCGACAACTGACCGGAAGACAGATTATCCAATACCAATCTTGCACCATTGGTTATAGAGAAAGGAGATTTTCCATCCGAAGACAACAATTCTACATTTCGCAATGTTAACCGCTCCACATGATTCGCGACCAAACCTTGCTTGCATTCCAGCCGGATATTCTCCAAAAGAATGTCCTGAGGAGGTGCTTCCTGTAATCCTACAATATTGATTGCCTGTTCAATATTGCAACCGGTTATATTTGAATAACGGATATTTTTAAAGAAGGGGGTTTCCTCTGTCACTGGAAATACTTTATCTGTAGTTCCTTCATAGCCCATATCTATGGAAATCCCTTCGCGAAGATTCTCCATGACAATACCATTTGCCAGCAAGTTTTCTACGATGCCACCACGTCCTCGTCCGGTCTTTACCCGTAACCCGCGAAGCGTTCCCTTAAAGACACAATTCATCACGGTCACGTTCCGGACCCCACCTGACATCTCACTCCCAATACCTACCGCACTCCTACCATGTGCAAAAGTACAATTCATGATTGTTATATTTTCGCAAGGTATACCGACTTTACGCCCATGTTCGTTATAACCGGATTTGATTGTAACACAATCATCTCCACAATCAACATAGCAGTTGGAAATGCGCACTCCATTGCAGGATTCCGGATTTATTCCATCCGTATTCGGCGATTCATAAGGCTGTATTATAGACACACCCTGAATATTCACATTCCGGCAATAAACCGGATGGATAGTCCAGGCCGGAGAATTCGTTATGGAGATATCAGATATCTGTACATTAGTACATCGGTATAAATTAATCATACGGGGACGAGGAAACTCCAACGGAGAGCCCTCCGGATTTTCCGGCTCGCGTTCCCGAATACCCTTTTCCGTACGTATCTTGTCCGTTTCCCAATAAGCATCCCACCAGGCTTTTCCCTGTCCGTCTATCCGTCCACGCCCGGTAATGGTTACATTTTCCAAATCGTGTCCAGTAAGAAGAGAGGCATATACTTTCCGTTCAATCCCTTCCCACGACCCCATAATAACCGGAGTATCAGCAATATCATCATGAAAATAAATTGTGGCACCGGAACAAACCTCAAAAACAATATTACTTCGCAAAAAAAGAGGACCGCTCAGATACTCGCCCGCTGGAACTATTACTCGTCCTCCACCAGCTTTGGCAGCTGCGTCAATCGCTTTCTGAATAGCAATGGTACACAATTTTTTATTTCCCTGCGCTCCATAGTCTTTCACATTAAAATATTGCGCAAATACACTCAACGGCATCAGACAAAAAAAGGCCAGTAAATATACTATCTTCAGTTTCTTCATGTTCATTATCTTTTGTTTTCTCATTTACAACATTTCAATTCTATAGGCCCTAATAGACCAGAAGGTACACTCTCCCAATGCGCAGCACTAAAATTACGATAGGCTACATCTACCATAAAAAACGTTTGCCAGGGAGTTTTATTTTGATCTAACCAAATCATTCGGTTAGCGTCCAAATTGCGTACTTCAATGCGAAGTTTATTATTTTTCTTCTTCAGGATCCCTGTTCCTATATTCAGTTCGAAAGGAACCGACCACGAACAACCCACATATACGTCATTCACCCAAACTTTTGCAACTTCCCGGACATCTCCTAATGAGAGCTGGTAATGCCCGGCACGCACAGAAGGCAAGTTGAAACTAGTTTCATAAATACCCGTGCCGCTAAAATAACGCGCCAACGTATCAGGAGCTTCCGTCCAGCTTTTAACCACCTCAGTATGATAAGATGCCGGCAACTGAGGTTCACCTTCTTTGAAAGAAACAGACCAAGTATCACCTATACGATAAGAAGCAATCACTTCATTATAATCCCATGATGCCAACTCCCCATCACTATATAATTTTATAAAGCAGGATTGACCCGGTTTTAATTGCAAGAAGAGTCTCTGCCCATCTGTCCGAGGCACTCCACTTTCGCCTGTCAAAGGATTGAATAAAGTTACTCTATCAGCTGGCTTTCCCAGCTGTATCCATCCTTCCTGAAATTCATTGCTTTGGTTTGCTACAAAATAAAAAGTTCCCTTCTCATTCCTTTTACGGATATACTCAAGCTGGTGTTTTCCAAACTCCTCTTTGGGTATTCCTATTCGTTTCAATGATTCAATATAATTAGCATCTACTATCACATTAGAATATATTTTCAATTTAGCAGACAAAGAAAGTAATTCGGAACGTTGTACCTCTACATTGTAGTATCCCGGAATATCACGAGGCATGCGATAGGCAAAGATGATATTGACCCCGGAAGCAGCCAATTTCTCTAATTGTTGTAAAGTCCCTAACGGGATTCGTTTGCAACAAGGCACGACAATAGCTTTATAGGATGCCTGTCCCGGAGTTATCACCTGTTTACCGCTGCTTTTACACAAGGCTAACTGTCTGTCGGAGATGTAATCGAAATCAAAACCTTCCCGCTTCAGGGTACGGGCAATATCACCTACATCTTGCCTGTAAAACCAATTGTCCGGGTTATGAATGGTAAACATCATTAGTTTACTTCGCCCATCCTCATCGTCACACTCGGTCCATAAATCATGCATCGGCATATAAAGCAATACATCATTATCCGGTTGACTATTTTGCAGCAATTGTTGACTACGTGCCACAAATAGAGAAAAATCCGGCATCATCTCTTTGAAAGCCGTTGTGTGCCCGAAATCCGCAGCCGGATAAAAATGCCATCCGGGAAATGGAATTTCTTTAGGAGAATAAGCTCCACAAGTTAACATTATATGATTTATTCCACTTACAAACAATTCGTCTATCTGAGGTTTTGCCTGTGAAAGAGCTACCTTAAAATGATCACCCAGCCAAGTAGCGGTTTCCGATGAAGTGAGTTGCTTGCCCATTACATGCGAAGCGGAAGAGGCAAACTTCAACAACATCTTATCAGGACGCCCAAATGACTTCTCATTATAAAGCGGGTCGATACGCACATTCTTAATATGCAGAGGACTTGCTCCGAAAGACTCTGTCTGTGGAATATCAGAAGCCCCATACAAATCGAGCCAGTTAGCAGGAGAGCCATGTGCCTGCTCCACTGTCTTCACTCCATGTCTTTCAGCCCAATGATGCCATACGTCAACAAAGTTATCCAATAATAAATCGGAAATAGTCTCCCGATAATCACAAAGTACCCTCCGAGCTGCATCACTCTTATTTGCCGGATCGAGCAAATAAAGATATTTCCTCAAATCATATCCTCTACGAGCTTTGAATTCATCAAGCAACACAGAAGAATAATCGGCCCCATATACTTCATAAGAGTCATTGAATGTAGCCCTTAAAGCGGAAGAAGACAAAAACAATGAATCAAAACGCTCCAGATACTTTTCGACAGCTATCTTATTGAAATGATCTATAACAAGTCCTTCACCACCCAGTCCTGAACGTTTGGTCATCTGCCCTGTAGGTACTGAATACAAGCCATAAACATCCCATTTTTTCGCAGGAAATGTAAAGCGCAAAATTCCATCCGTTCCAACTTTTGACGTAAGATCCAAATAATCTCCATCAGTAGAGTAAGCACTCAAAACATGCAACTTCCCCTTTTGTCGGGCAGAAAGATCCATTACAACATTCTCACCAGACATAGCTGTAAACAAACGGTTCACAACAGAATATTGTGCAGCCATATCAGATGTCACATTCGGTCCGCCAAAAGGCCATGCCGAGGTAAGCGAAGCATCTATCCGCATACCCGATTTTCGGGATTGCTCCGCTGTATAATTCATCATTTCTATCCAACGGGGACTCATAAAAGGAATATATTTTGATTCATATCCTTCTACTCCATAGGTAGCGGCAATGCTTGCTCCACCATATCCCAATTCCTTAAACTGTTGCAAATGCCAGTCTATCCCCTCTTTATCGACTGCACTTCCCAACCAGTACCACCACAACCAGGGGCGCTCCGTTGCACTATAATCAGAAAGTTTCTGCTGCTGAGCCCAGCCGGGCACAGAATTCAGCATCATAACCGACAATACGCATTTCAGTATCAGTTTCTTCAAATCTTTGCTTTTCATGAATTGCCACGTGTTAGTATTTTTATCTATTACCTATTAAAACGATTGTTCCAATCAATCCGGAAGGTGCCAATTCCCAATCGGCTGTATTAAATGAACGGCGTTTCGGATCAGCGACATAACATTCTTGCCATTGCACCTGATATCTATCCATCCCAATGAGGCGATTGGTTGCAATGTTCTGAACCCTGATCTCTAATTTATTTCCCGTTTTTCCGAGTAGGTTCGCATCAAAATCTACTTGATAAGGGACTGACCAAGTCTTTCCAACGGATCTTCCATTAACAAACACCTCTGCCATATCACGTACATCCGTGAACTTTAGACGTATCCGGGTGGCCTTTTCCAGTCCGGCCGGAAGATCAAAGGTCGTTTTATAAATTCCCATACCACTATAATAGCAATGGGTACTATCTCCCAACTCTGTCCAACTAATCAATTCAGAAGTTGAAACGCTTGCCGGACTATCCGGGCCTTTTTCAAAATCAATTGTCCAGTGAGCTTGTAAAGGAACGGCGGTTCCCTTAAAATAATCATAGGGAACACGACTCTTCTTACCACAATCAGCAAACAGAATGACAGATTGTCCAGGTTGCAATTGAAGAGTTACCAGACTTTTACCTTCTCGTTCAGCCAAAGCCAAAGATGAAAAATGCCCGGATATAGGATTATAAGCTGTTATATTGCGATAGAATCGATCCAATATAATTTCACCTTGCTGGAAATCACTCTTCTGATTAGCTATGAAAAAAACCTTTCCTCCATCCAGTTCTTTACGGATATACTCCAAACCACATGCAGGAAGAACAGTTTTGGGGACAGACAAGATTTGCAATACAGAATCTACATTGTTCACCACCGATACTTGAGGCATTGTTGTCATCGCTTCCCGTTGCACTAGCAAGGTTTGCAAACGCTGGCTCACTTCGTTGAGTCCAGGAACATCTCCCGGCATCTCTTTATCAAAAATCACTGGAACACCACTTTTAGCCAATTCCATAAGTTTCCGCATGGTTTCTATAGGCATCCTTTTACATGCAGGTATAACAATCGCTTTATAAAGACTGCCTCCCGCACTTTTAGCTTTTCCATCCTGAACGGTCATCTTCTGCAATAACTTATCAGACACATAATCGAATTGATAACCGGAAGCCTTTAATTGACGGGCCGTGACAGCAAACGGCCAGTCGCTTCCCCATTTAGTAGGAATATGATCCATCATGGCAAGTACTCCAAGATCTTTTTTAATCTCACAGAAATAGTCAAAGACCGGATAATAAAGTAACACATCATTGTCTGGTTTGGAATGCTGCAAAACATTCTGTACTCTGGAAATATACAGGCTAAAATCGGGCATATAATCCATCAGTGACGAACGTGGTCCGAAATCAGGTGCCGGATAAAAGACCCAACCCGGATAAACAGAGTTGAGAGGAGTATTCGTGGCACTTATCAGATGGATATGATTGATACCGGCAAGGAACAGCTTATCTACTTCAGGTTTCACTTGCGATAGTGCCGTACGAAAATGATTGGTCAGCCAGGTAGCTGTTTCACTTGATACCAAAGGGCGTCCCATCAGGTTACCGGCAGAAGAGGCAAACTTCATGTGTAGAACGTCAGGACGCTTATACGGTTCTCTGCGCGTAGCTTCATCAACACGTACTTTGTCTATGTCAAAACAACTGGGTCCGAAAGATTCGCATTGGGGAATATCTACCGCTGCATACATATCCAATAGATTAGAAGGGCTACCATGAGCTTGTTCCATCGTTTTAAAAGAATGGCTATTACTCCAATCAGTCCAATTTTTCACAAAGTTGTCCAATATCAGGTCGGCTATTGTGGCACGATAATCACAAAGGAACCTTTCTGCAAGTTCACTTTTTTCATTCTTCAGCAAAAGCGAGAAGTAAGGTTTGGGCGAATAACCACGTCTCTTCTCAAATTCCGTTATGAAAGTTGATGTATAATCAGCACCATATACTTCATACGAATCATTGAATAATGCACGAACTCCCTTCATGCTTTCCAAATCCTTTTCAAAATCCTTGAGATAGTTCAGTAAAGCCTGTTTGTCGAAATTGTCAATGACAAGCCCTTCACCACCGGGTGAGGAACGTTTCACCATCTGGTTGGTAAAACCTCCTATCACAGCTTCAACCCGCCACTTTCCTTCGGGCAACAAAGCACCAAGATTTCCACCGGCATCTACACTGGAAGTTAAATCAAGATAAGCTCCCTTATCAGAGAATGCTGACACAGAAACAGTGTATTCGTTGGCTGTATCTTCTATCAATTTCCTGTTTATACTACCAGTCGCCTCAAAACTATCTACTCTTTTCAAAAACTTGGCTCCATCTGTTTTCATGACCTGTGCTCCTCCGAAAGGCCATGCTGACGACAAAGCCATATCTACTTTCAGATTTAATTGCGAGGCTTTTTTCAGAGTATGACGGATCATTTTGTACCATTCCGGACTACGATAAGTTATCTGCTTATCCTCATATCCCTTCACTCCATAAGTAGAAATGATAACTACCCCTCCATATCCGGCTTTCGAATAAGTAGCCAAGTGTTGGTCTATCAAATCTTCCGACACGACATTTCCCAACCAGAACCACCAAATCCACGGTCGCTCTTCTGCCGTATATTTCCGGGCGTCATTTCTGGAAACTACCTGTTGAGCTTCCAGCATCAAGCCAAAAGAAAAGAGCAAAAGCAAACTCAGAATACACTTTCTCATTGCATGCATCATTAATCATTATTAAAATATCCTCCTCCCCCTGTCAAGACAAGGAGAGGAAGATATACTATCCATCCTTACTTAAGAATCCACATCAAGTCATCTACCCCGTCCGTTCCATTAAACTGTCTTTTAATGGCTTCTTGAACATTCGCTTCATTCGTCTGGTACTCGGCCTGCGGATATCTCCATCTAACAGGAATCTTTCCACTCGGATTATTCATATTATCACCAATGTTCAACGCCGGAATTCCTGTGCGACGGATATTATAAAATGCTTCCCAACCGGAATTATTGAAGAACGCAATATACTTCTGATTGAGAATCTGTTCCAACTGTCCTCCATAAGCAACAACCGAGCTATTAAGATATTCTGAAATCACAGACTCACTGATGTCGTAAAACTGCATAGAAGCACGAATGCCTTTCTCATAATAATCTTCTGCATTTCCTTGTATCCACCCCCGATTAATGGCTTCTGCAATGTTAAAGCAAAGCTCCGGATACCCCAACAAAATCATCGGCTCACCGGTAGGAGTACAATAACGCTCCCTACTATAAATAGAAGCCTCATCCCTGCTGGCATAAATATTCTCATAACTATCATTACAATCTACGCCTCCATATTCCGTAACATCAAAATCTGTATTATCAGGATTGGCCGCTACCGCTGCTTTTGTACGTTCGGCAATGACAGTAATGCGCGGATCATTATATTTCTTAATCAAATTATAATATGTATTACCTATCCGATAATAATCAGAATTAGCCAACTGATAGAACAACAAGTAACGATTCCCCTCAATGTCATACCATTTGAATGTCATATTATCATCATTTGATGCGAACAACGGATACTTCGTAGGATTATCGAGTATCTCGGTAAACTGCTCCTTTATTCTCAAATCCGCATCATCCATCTTCTTACTAAGATTAATCAGTATACGAATCCGCAATGCATTAACAGCTTTTTGCCATCCGGCTACATTGCCCCCATAAATAAGATCGCCATTTCCAACAGACACTTTCCTGATGACCGCATCTTCCAAAATCGTATTTGCTTCATCCAAAAGAGACAGACAGTTCATGAAAACATCTTTTTGCGCATCATACTTAGGAGTAAAATTATTTTCTGATTTACCTTTCAGCGCATCACTCATTGGTATGTCGCCCATTTGCATAGTCATATCCATCAAGCAATATGCTTTAAAGAAATTGGCTATCCCCCTATAGGCAGGTGCATTAATCCGGTCTCCTTCAAACTCCATAGCAAGTACATCACGTAATACTGAGTACCAATCAAATCCCGCTTCGCCTCCCAAATATCCCTGGAATGCGATGTCTCCTTGCTGGGAAGATATTGAAGCAATGTATTGAGCCCATCCATTGTAGGTTCCTACCATCGGTCGGTATGATCCCAGCGTATTGGATATCACACTCGTCAGAATCAGTGTCGGAGGTACTTGCCCTTCGGACGGTGAATTCGGATTCATTTCATATTCTGATAAAGACTGGCAAGCGGAAAACAGAAAGATACCTGCCACCAGTGCCGTTAATCTATTATTTACTATTTTCATAATATCTCACTTTACTTAAATTCAACTTTTAGAATGTTAGGTTCACATTAAATCCGACATTGCGGAATGAAGGAGTTTGCAAGTTATCCCACGTAGTGCCTTCATTATATTGATCGGGGTCAACCAAACCGGACTTGGTAATCAGAAAGAGGTTCTTCGCTACCAAAGACACGTTGGCTCCCTTTATAAAAGTATTTCTCAGAAGCGAACTGAGATCATAGGTCAGCGAGACTTCGCGGAACTTCAAGAATGAGCGGTCAACAAGCACACATTCATCAATACCATAATATCCCTTAGAATTTTGTATATAGTCAAAATAATTGGTAGTCTTTGTATTCGGAGCAAACTGACGGGTATCACTGATTATGTTTCCATCTCCATCACGTTCCAATGTTCCGGAAATTACATTGACACCTTGAGCTTGGTAGTCTTTACCTGCATACCAGTCTTTACGAGCCTGATCATCAATATCCAAAGAGCGACCTCCAGCCCACATATATCTGTTATATTGGCTCAAGATTTTACCACCAATACAAGCATCAAAAGAGAAATTCAATGTAAGCTTATCATAAGACATAGTATTCGTAAAACCAACCATCAGATCATTATTCGAATAACCTAACTTTTGTTTGATGTCATCTTTCTGAATTTGTCCGTTCGCACCAATAATCACTTGTCCGGCATATTCATTACCTTCCGGAGCATACATCATGGCTGTACCATAGATGGCATCCATACGATCACCTACTTTCAGCTCACCAAATTTTGTTTGGCCTTCAGGAAGTTCCTTCAAATACTGCCGGTAAGAAGACAAGTTCAGGATGGCATCCCAACTAAACCCTTTCGGATTTTTAAAGGGTGAAGCCGTTATCGAAAGCTCCCATCCCTTACGCAGAGTCTTCAAGCCATTCAATATATAAGATTTCCATCCGGAAGCCTCCGAAATAGGTTGGGAGTAAGTTTGCGGTCCATCGATAAAATAGAAATACGTGGCATCGAACGCCAGACGATTATTGAACAGACGAAGTTCACCACCAACTTCATATCCAGTGCTGTATGACGGTTTAATATCTTTTGAATAAAGACTTGACGGAGAAGTCAATCCGATATTATTATTCCAGGATTGCGTCTGTGTATAGACCGAAGCGAAATAGTAAGGAGAGAAAGCACTGCCTACCCGTGCATAAGAGCCTCTTAACTTCAGATAGCTGATAAATTCAGGCAACTTCACATATTCGGACACAATAGTCGACAACTGTGCAGAAGGATACAGATAACTGTTCTTACCAAAGGTGGGAATAGTTGACGACCACTGATTACGCGCCGTCAAGTTTAAAAGAATATAGTTCTTCCAACCTAAATCAAGATAACCATATACAGCATATTCCGCCAATTCACGCTTATAACTGCTTGGTTTTGTCGGTTTCAATGTATTTTCAAGAGTGTAAATACCTGGAACTGCCAGTCCATCCGTAGCTGCTTTATGACCACGGTCGTTGTATTGACGAGCATTAAAACCTAACATAGCACCTATATCGAATGCTCCTATTTTCTTGTCATATTTTGCCATCAAGTCAGTCAATATTTGAAAATCAGTATAATAGGTTTGAGAATAATTACCGTTTCTTGCATAAGCCGTCGACTGTGCTGTCCTGTAATCTTCCATAAGTTCATTCATATTGACTCCGGTACGCAAAGTTATGTTCAGTTCTTTAGTCACATCATACTTTAAAGAAGCACTGCCATAAGAGGTGTTTTTGTGATAACCATGTAAATTCTCATAAAGAATAAAATAAGGATTATTATAGTCATACGAACCATTTTCATAGCCATCTGCAACATCGAAGTTACGTTGCTGTAATCCCTCAAGTCCGGGTGCCCAATAATCTTTCAAGTCCCTGACATCGACATTGGCACCTGCCCAAAGAATCATAGAATAAATAGGGCTATTACGGCCATAACCCACAGAAGGAAAATTCGGAGAATCCATTTTATTGTAATTGATGTTCGCATCAAAACGCAGCTTATCCGAGAACTGTATACCACCACTCATATTTACAGTATAACTATCCAGACTGGTATTCTCAAATACTCCTTTCTGGTGCATCTGACTCAAAGAAATACGGAAATCCCCTTTCTGCGATTTAGTCTCTACGCTCACATTATTGTTGGTTACAACTCCTGTACGCAACATATTATCCAAGTTATCTTTACCACGTGGTATCCATGGAATAGCTATTCGCTTTCCATTTTCATCATACGGGCTATTCCACTGAGCCAATAATCGCCCATCCAGTTCGGGTCCCCAGGCTCCCCAAAATTCGTCGGTAGAATTGCCTACACGGTATTGACCTTTATAACCTGTACCATACTTCTTCTGATAAGAAGGATTGGCAATCATACCGGTATCAAATCCGGTAGAAGAGTTTACAGAAATCCGAACACCTTCTTTCGCTTTCTTGGTAGTAATCTGAATGACACCGTTTTGCCCCATCTGGCCATAGAGTACGGCAGCAGCAGGCCCCTTCAGTACAGACATACTTTCGATATCCTCAGGGGCAACTTCCCAGAAGGTGGCACTCTCTACGGGCACACCATCAATTACAACTACCGGAGCAACACCGCGCAGCAACAAAGCAGGAGTATCAAAAAGATTAGGCGAATTAGAAACTTTCAATCCTGCAATTTTACCCGTCAGATTAGAAGCTGTGTTAGCCGCCGGCATTTTAGTCAGCCCCGGTGCTACCAAATCCTGTACGGCATAACCTAATTTCTTCTTCTCCTTCTTAATACCTAATGCAGTCACCACTATTTCTTCCAGCACTTCGGAGGCAGAAGACATCTTCACGTTTATCACTCTCCGATCACCAACCACTTCCGTTACAGGAGTAAGCCCCACATAGGAAAATAACAGTACACTACTTGCTCCCGGAACTTTTATAGAATAATTCCCATCTATATCCGTAATTACTCCCGTCGTAGTTCCTTTGACAAGAATGGTTGCACCTATTATCGTTTCTCCCTTATCGTCTATCACTTTTCCCGTTACGGTGAATTCATTGCCGGATTGCCCGAACAATGTTGTTGCACACACCATGAGCACAACAAAAAATATACTGAATAAACTAACAGTCTTAGTCATATCTTTTCTTCTTTATTTATATTTCTATGAAAATTCAACCTGTCACTCCGCTGCATCACGAACACAACGTACTGTCCAGCCCTCACCCTGGTAAGTCCACGATATTCCGCTATCACCGGTATCTCCTCTGCGATGGTAAATCAACCAAGGATATCCGCCTTCTGATATGTCGGACGACCACCAAGTTGTTTCACGTGCCGAGAGTGAGTTCCAAGATTTCCAGCTGCCATCCGTTGCACGACCGGAAACAGCCCAACCTGTCCAACCGGTTATGTTCTGATAATGGTCATGAGCCAGCAAACCATTCATATAATTCATATCCCCACTGGGGAAATCTTCCGTACTGGCTCCTATTGAACCTAACAAAGTGATGAACTCATCTTTTGAAGGTATATGCCAACCTTCGGGCGCCAATTTGCGTTTGTCAACCACTGCATGCCAATTATAAATAGCTCCATAAGCTTTAGCCTGCCGGTCTGTAACTCCGTTATTGAAGTTATCCTCACTCCAAACCCAATCCGGCGCCTCACCAAAAATCCAGCTATACGCTCCTTGCTTAGAGTCTCCTGCTGCTACCCAGTCATCGGCATGGTCTTTATCACAATACAGCACCGGAGTACCATCATTATATCTGGTAACTTTCAGATTCTCTGCCAACCAATATTGCTGGCCAATCTTTACTATTCTGTAGCTATTCCCATCAATATCCTCTACCGGCATTTCAATCCGCATGTCCGAAGTGTAAATTGTTTGAGAACCTTCCACACGATATCCACGGATATGGTAAACATTTCCCGAAAGTAATCTGGAAATCTCGCCTACACTAACGGCTCCCCCCTTAGATACATACTTTTTATCTGCCACAGTGGGATTTTCGTTTTGACTGAGACATACCCCCGATTCGGTGATGTTACTCAGATCGCCATTGATAACCATCATATAAGTCAACTTAGTATTCGTCAGATCAACTATACTAACGCCAAAGCCGTCACCACTATACGCTGATAAATGAGTTTGATAGAGTATCTCCGAATGAATATCGGTAGTAGTCATTGTGCCGCTAAGGCCATCAGAAGTATCTTCCAGATAGATATAGCGCCTGCCTTCAGGATAATAAATAGCTAAACGATCTCCTCTCACTTCCCATGTACCAGTATTTTTCTGCCCGGAAGCCAAAGCTTCGGAATAAATGCCTTCTGCCTCAAATTTCATAGTAGTACCAAGCAGAGAGAGTTCACTTGCCGCTCCGTTCATCGCTTTGGTTACAAGCCAAGTGCCAACTACCCGCTGATCGTTCTTATTTGCTTCCGGAGCTACATTCTGTGTTACCTCAAAAGTTTTGGCATAGCTGTCCGGCAAATCCTTACCATTTATTTTTACGATTGTAGAGCGAGGAGCACCGGTCGTATTATCTTTAAGCATAATACGGATAACAGTAACCTTAGGAGGATTTCCTGAAACAATATTATTATTCAGCAAAATTGCCCAGCCATCGGGAGAGATTGCTTCCAACTGCAAGTTTGTCTTCACTTGAAGCTCCAGCACACTCTCAAGTCCGTCCACAGTTACAGCATCCGGCAAATCTATAATCTCGAAGCCATCCGGGTTGAGCTGAACCACTTTAATTGTACGTACCACAGAACCTGCCGTAACGGTAACCTCTGCCACACGCTCTTCTATTCTTTCGTTTTTCTCCACTTTAATCACGAAAGAAGACTTTCCTTCAGAACCGCTTTGAACTGATAGTTTACACCAGTCAGCATTACTTTTTGCAGTCCAATCATAGTTGGATTGCACTTCAATCTCTTCATCCGCACCTTCGGGAATCACGTTCAATACCTCCTTAGAAACCGTCATTTCATAAATAAAGTCAGGCAATAGCTCATCTTTGCGACACGATGCAAAGAGCAGGAGGCAAAAGCCTATTAAGAAAGTTAATTGATGCTTTTTCATGTTTAGATAATAATTAATAGGTTGTTAATCAAATGCTTTTCATTCATTACTCACTAAATTTAAAGTTAAACTGACTGTAATCCCAATTAAACTATATCGATATTATTTTCTTGGATTCTATTAACAAATGCCATATAACTGCCCATTTAGGCAAAAGCAAATATAGACACTTATTTCAGGACTGAAATGATTCCGACAGAATATTACCATCAATTGGCAAGATAGTAATATTCTGTTTTCAGCCTATTGCATTCTGCGAAGTACCGGGAACTCCGTAATACGCAGAGTGGTACATCCGTAAGGAATCAATGTTATATCTTCTTCCGGCAATCCGTCGTTATCCATTCCATAAATCATACGGCTGTAGGGTTGGGGGCCTGCCATTTCATTATACAACTGCCAAGATGGAATTCTCTTAGCTTTTACCTTTATCTCAACTGGAGCATTCTCCTGACTCCAAGGGAAGTCGGTTTCCATCTTATCAGTATGTTCAATTACGGTAAAGACTTCCTCCATTGGTTTTCCGGTAAAATCTACAAGCCCATAATTCCATTGGGTGGTTGGCAATACTTCATAATAACAATCACCGTATTTAGCCGGATTATCTTTTACAGATTTCTTCACCCATTTCTCTCCAATTTTCAGTGCATATACAAGAGGTCCCCTTTCTATGGCAACTGAATTTTCATACCATTCGGAAGTTTGCACCCGCATAGGCAGAGTCAACTCCAAAGAATCTCCATCCTTCCATTCCCTTTTTATGATTTCAATAGTATTTCCAGCCACTTTTCTATAAAGCACACCATTTATTCTGATTTCAGCTTGTGTGCACCAGGAAGGTATGCGAAGATGAAAAGGAAAAGAAGCCGATTGTACTTGTACATCCGGAAACTCCAAATCAAAAGAAACTGTATGGTTCATAGGGTAGTGAGTTCTTTCCGTTACTTTCACAGGAATACCGTCGGCTACACTCACTGTAGCTTCGGAAGGAGCATAAACCAATGCCGCCAGTCCATTATCAGCAGTAGCATACCACAAGTTTTGCGTAAACTTGGGCCAGCCTTGGTGAAGGTTGGAAGTACAACACGGATAACCGGAAAGAAGTCCGAAAACAATATCCGTTTCACCATGGTTGATATCAAAATTATGCATGTGCCGGGTCAGCATAACCTGATTGGGCTGTTGGAAATATTGGCGAGTCATAAAATCATCAGATATTTGGGTGGGAAGAGCATTAAACGCCAACTTTTCTAAATGATCAGCAAACTGGATATCTCCAGTTATCTCAAGCATGCTTTCAAGAGAGTACATTAACTCCACAATAGAACATAGCTCAGCCCCTTGAGTGGGTTTGTTTCCATGAAGCGCCTCATCAGCACCATACATACCTTGCGGTTGGCCGTGATATTTGCGGATATCAGCAAAAGCCTTCTTTACTGCGCAAATATAGAGTGAATCTGGTTCTTGCTGATAGTAAATCACCGGTTCCTTAATACCTTGTGCCAAATTCACACCATGAATGGTATTAATGCGGGTCAAATCGTCGCGATTCCAAAACATATCTACATAATTATAGCTTTGCTGATGTAACAGCTTACCAAGATCAAGCAAAAAAGATTCACCAGTAATATTATAAAGCCAATATACTACTTGCAGATTGTCGCATACACGATATTCAGCCCAGAAAGTCCAGTTACCCAAAGGGGTATGAGGCAAGGTCTGAAGCTGATAACGGAAATAATTGGTAAGGAACGTAAGTACTCTCCCATCTTTGGTGGCAGAATAATACTGCTTCATAATCTTCAATACCACCATCCGAGGCCACCAATCTTCAGAATTATTGCGCTGCAATCCCTCTTCCGGTTCATAATTACGGGAAGGTCCGAAAAATCCGTCTTCACGCTGACTGGCAAGCGCCCATTCAATCCAAGGTTGAACCTTTTGTTTCAACGAATCATCATCCAGAATATAAGCTAATGGCAACAGACCATCAATCCAATACGGACCACGTTCCCACTGGTCCCCATCTCCTCCAAGCCAACCATTACGTTCACCCATCACTTTCGGATAGAGTATATCTAAAGAAGAAGACATGCCGTTACGCTGCCGGATAAGCATTTCCTTCAGCCAACCGGAAGGTTTAATACTGCCAATAGGCAATTCGACATAGGGCTTACGTTGCAATGGATACAAATTGTTACGATAGTTCATTGCTATAGCTGTCTGAGCAACTATTTGCTTCGTATTGGAAAAAAGTGCCAATACAAATAGCAAGAGTAGCAAAATTCTGTTTCGGTTCATAGTACATTCAATATTCTTGTTTCTGCCAGCGAAACTATTGAATGTTTTCAGACGAGCCAAAGAATTACAGAAACCTACCATTTTTTGGCAAGATACTACAATTTCATCCGTACTTAAGCATGAGTCACCTTGCAGTATAACTTCCGTTACCCTACGGGGGAATGCTTTTTACCCCAAATAGTGACTCCATTTACACGCCGAGGTAAAGGCTGTTACATACCGAGGTAAAGAGCGTTACAATAAGGGGTAAAGGTCGTTACATACGGCGGTAAATGCTTTTACATCATGTGGTAAATCGTCGGTAAACGCAGCACTTTAATTATCAGCATATTAATAAATAAAGATGCCCATATGGATTATAACCACATGGGCATCTCAACAAGCAGATGTAGATGAGAAAAGATAAAAGGATATAGTGTGACGCACGTTTTACCTATATCATCCGGAATCCTTGCCAGAGATTCGTCTCCGGCACAGGTGCTTCCACCTCTATTGTCTCTTTTGACACCGGATGCACGAAACTGATAGACCGTGCATGCAGGCAGATACTCCCATCCGGATTGGAGCGTGCGGAACCATATTTCAAGTCCCCCTTGATAGGACACCCCATCTTTGCCAACTGACAGCGTATCTGATGGTGCCGTCCGGTTTTCAAATCCACTTCCAGCAGGAAATAATTCTCTGACTTACCTATCATGCGATAATTCAGGATGGCTTTTTTACTTTTCGGCACCTCCTTATCATAAGCATAACTCTTATTCTGCTTCTCATTGCGCACCAGATAGTTCACCAATTCCCCTTCTGGTTCCTTCGGAGCATCCTTCACTATAGCCCAGTAGGTCTTCTTCACCTCACTGTTCTTGAACATTTCATTGAGGCGGGACAACGCCTTGCTGGTTTTGGCAAACACAACAAGACCGCTCACGGGGCGGTCCAGCCGGTGGGTAACACCGATGAAGACATTTCCGGGTTTCTGGTATTTCTCCTTCAGATACTGCTTTACGATTTCCGAAAGCGGCGTATCTCCCGTTTTGTCTCCCTGAACGATCTCGGAAGCGGTCTTGTTGACTATAATAATATGATTGTCCTCGTATACGACAGTCATACTCTTTCTTACATATTCATACCACCATCTACCTGAATCACCTGTCCTGATACATAAGAAGACATATCAGAAGCCAGGAAGGTAGCAATGTTTGCCACGTCTTCGGGAGTACCGCCACGACGCAAAGGAATCTTCTTTGCCCATTCAGCCCTTACTTCGTCAGACAATGCAGCAGTCATATCGGTCAGGATAAAGCCCGGAGCGATAGCGTTGGCACGGATACCGCGAGAACCTAATTCCTGTGCGATAGATTTAGCCAAAGCAATCATACCTGCTTTAGAAGCTGCGTAGTTGGCTTGTCCGGCATTACCGTGAACACCTACCACAGAAGCCATATTGATAATGCTACCAGCTTTCTGGCGCATCATAATCGGAGTACAAGCATGAATGAAGTTGAAAGCCGATTTCAAGTTAACGTTGATAACCATATCCCATTGTTGCTCGCTCATACGCATCATCAGACCGTCACGGGTGATACCTGCATTGTTTACCAAAATATCGATGCGCCCAAAGTCTGCATGAATAGCTTCTACCACCTTGGCAGTATCTTCAAAATTGGCAGCATTTGAAGCATAACCTTTAGCTTTCACGCCCATTGCTTCAATTTCTTTTGCCGTATTCTCTGCATTTTCATCAATCACCAAGTCAGTGAATGCGATATTTGCTCCTTCAGAAGCGAACTTTAAAGCGATAGCCTTACCAATACCGCGTGCAGCACCGGTTACAATGGCTGTTTTTCCATCTAATAATCCCATACTTTTTAAATTATTTATTAAAGTTATTCTTTTCTACGCAGTGCCCCGAACACGATGTTCTCAACGTATTGTCCACGTGTTTCATCGGTCAGCTTAGCACCTATATGCCCACGTATGTAAGGCACTTCAATGCCTTTCACACTGTAATGCACCAATTCGGCAGTCATGTCGATATCGTCAACCTGAAACACCCCTTTCTCCACGCCCTCACGGAGAACATCCTTGAAAAGCTGTATTTCTTTGGCATCAAAACGTTTTCGCACCTTCTCTACCCTCCATATATCACGGAAAAAGGTAGCACGGAGTGTTCCATTCCGGTACACCACCTCTTTCACGGCATCCAGGCGGGTATAAATCATTTCAATTATCTTCTGATCGGGAGAGATGTCTTTCTCTACTACCCTCTTCATTATATCCGAAAGGATGTCCAGCTCCGATTCGACAACAGCCATATAGATCTCTTCCTTACTTTTAAAATAGGTATAGAGCGTTCTTCTACCTTTCTTAGAAGCAAGGGCGATATCGTTCATCGTGGTATTCTCAACACCCATCTTTGCAAATAGCTGACGGGCTACATCCACTAATTTAGCTTTTGTCTTCGATACGGCCATATATTAATAATTGCACATTGCTTAATAATTTGAGCAAAAGTAAAACATTTCTGTATACCACACAAGAAAACGCAGATTTTATTAACATTCGGTCACAGGAAGAGGATAAAAAAGCATATTTACTATAAGGCTACTTATCAACATGTTAGGCTATATGTTACACTTTTTAGGAAAAATAAGATGGATTTTATTTGTTTATTCCACAAAAAGCCGTACCTTTGCACCCGTTAAACATCGCGGAGTGGAGCAGTTGGTAGCTCGTTGGGCTCATAACCCAAAGGTCATTCGTTCGAGTCGGATCTCCGCAACTAAATAAAAAAGACCGTTTCTCAACGGCCTTTTTTATTTGTATTCTGGTAATACCTATTGTTAGTTCACAACTACTGTCGCTGCTTCTTTCAACTTTATATTCAATGAAGCGCCTTCCGATTGAGGCATCCAAACCACCTGCCGACATTCGCCTTTCTCCAAAGTACATTTTTGATTACCATGAGCATATAGATATTCCGTATCAACATGAAAAGAACTTGCATTCACATTCCAACTCCGTATCCCGTTCAGATGAAGATACAAATTATCCGCTTTGCCAGTATTAAACAACCAAGCACCATTCCGGACTGTTAAAGCTCTAAAATTGCAATCGTTTATGGTAGCATAATCTTGCACCATCAAAGACAATGAATCGCGGGTTAACCCTTCAACAGTCATTTTTTGGTCTGCAAGACTGGTCTGCAAGCACTGAACATGATCTGGCAAAGCTATATTCATCTCCGCAGAGCGCAAATTAAGCCAATACAGGTCCTGATATTCCTTTTCAAGCTTATCATTAGGAAAATCAAATACGATACGTAATGTATCTCCTACTGAATTCATCGTCATGAATTCATCCATACCGGAAGCATAAGTGAAAGTTCCCTGTCCAACTTCGGCAGGAGTAATTTTCAAAGGGAGATCTCCAAATGCCGGCATTCTTATTCCCTTTTCTTCACCCTCACTCGTAGTGATGATATTTCTAATCGCCACCATCTGTATAACCTTGCACTCCGGCAGTTGGACCGTCTTCTTTTCTCCTTTAATATCTAGGAAAATATTATCCCAACCTGTAACTTGCATAGAGGCGTAGAATATGCCAGCGCACACCACAACCAATCCGGCAAGCAACATTCCAAATATTATATAAGTTGTTCGTTTCATAATCTTCTTCTTTATTTTTGTTTCTTACTAAATTCCCTGTACATAGCAGACATGTCTTCTGCCGAAATACCGAGGGTATACATCTGCTTGAAGAAATAATCAACTTCTTCTTTGAGAAAATACTCTTTACGCAATGAAAGGATTAACGCGCGAGCACCGGAAGCGACAAAATAACCGATACCACGTTTGTTATAGATAACTTCCTGCGATTGCAGATAATCGTATGAACGCATCACCGTATTGGCGTTCACCTCTACCACAGCTGCATATTCTCTGACGGATGGTATGCGTTCCTCTTCCCGATATTGCCCGAGAAGTACCTCGTCACAAATGCGATCTGCTATTTGAAGATAGATGGCTTTACTTTCTTTAAAATTCATACTTACCAGCGGTTAATGATTTCAGACTCTTTGAAACGGAAATAAGCAACTACCCAGTTGAAGATAGCCATTACGAAAAAGACAACCGTTGACAGATGCATCATAGCTTCATCCGACATTGTTTGATGTACTCCATGCCCACCACGTCCTTCAAACAAGATTTTCGCCAATACCGATCCTATTGCTACATAAACTATGATGATAACAATGACAGCTGAGAATGTCTTAACAAACGAGTTTCTTGGCCAGATGCTACTACCCAATATAAATATAGACTGAGCAAAAAAGTATCCGCTTAATGCCATCAGAAGACCATCCCAAGTTTGGAGACCTGTCCAATAATATCCGGAACTCCCTAAATAGGAAAGCGGAGCAGAAGCAATAATCCCTTTCAATTCCGGATAACTCACCATGTAGATTATCACACGTGTCCAGTCAGCCAATTTAAAAGCAATCAGAAAGACTATGAGAAAACCGAAAGTAAATACCAACCAGCGAGAGAGAAACTTCTCAAACATCGTTGCAGGCGTCATCAGCACTGCTATCCGGTTTGTTTTAGTCTTCATTCGTTCCATGACAAACGAAGCACTCAGCAAACCCATAATAACTATAGCCCAAAGAAAGATAGTCAATTCAAAGTACCAGATAGGGTCTTGCTCCACCCCTCCGTTAATCATTCCCTGAGGATATTTATATCGAAAATATCCGTTCCATACGAAAGCAATCGCCATTATGCCATACATCATTACGAAGCGGAGCAAATTTGCCTTCCAACTCTCCACCATTTCTTTGCGACATAAGTTCACAAAACGGGGTGCACTAAAAAAGGTATCGCGTATCATTGTTCATTCTGTTTAGGGTGAAACATTCCTTTTATTTTCTCAGGGTCCGTAAGCGCAGCACCGAACAACAATTCAAGATTGATCTCCGACTCTTCATTATCCGTATTCGGCAACATCAGGAAATTACCCTGTATGGAAGGAAGCGTGTAAATTGCTGCTTCTGTCAATTCGCGGTCATCACTTTCAACGAAAAGAAACTTACTACAGATGTTGGCAGTGGATGCGTCAAGCAACACATGACTATTATCCATGATCACCACATGATCCAGTATCTTATCAATATCCCGCACCTGATGGGTAGAGATAATAATAGTTCTATCGTCTGACATGCCCGAAGCAATAAACTTACGGAACTGGCTCTTACCCGGAATATCAAGACCATTGGTCGGTTCATCCATAATCAACAGTGAGGTGTGGGTAGCCAATGCAAAGCTCATAAAGACTTTCTTCTTCTGCCCCATAGACAAGGCTCCCAGATCAATATCCTGCTCCATTTCGAAGTAATGCAGGTATTTCACCATGTCCTCCTTACTGAAACGGGGATAGAACTGACTATTCAGCTCCACGTAGCTAACTAAAGATATAGGAGGTAATTCAAATTCTTCGGGAACCAGGAACATATCCTGTAGTGTGATAGGCAACCGACGACGTACATCGGTATCATGGTACATTATTTTCCCACTCTTAGGAGTAAGCAAACCGCTCATCAGATAAAGCAGTGTAGATTTACCGGCACCGTTCTTTCCCAGTAACCCGTATACCCTACCTCTCTCTAATGAGAGCGAAAAATCGTGCAGGACTTCTTTTTTCCCCCGACGATAACTGAACGAAATGTTTTCTACCTGTAGCATACTTATATGTTTTTATAGGTGGCAAGGAAATAAGATACAAGAAGAAGGCCTTGTCAACTGGTATCTGACACCTTGTTAATTCCAATATTAGTGTATTAGTTTATTAGTACACCGCAAAGGTAGATGTTTTTTTTAATAATCCAAGCGTTTACAGAAAAAAACATAAAAAAAGGAGGAGCTAAGAATCACTCTCCACTCCTCCCGACACGACAAACAACTAAAATTGTTGCTATTTGATGCCTTCCAACGCCTTTTTGGCAGTAGCATTGGCGGGGTCTATAGCCAGAATTTTATTCCAGAACTCTTTCGAAGTAGGATAGTCGCTCTTTAACAGATAGTAGTAGCCCAGATAACTGTAGCACTCTATCAACGCAGAGTTATACTTCGGTTCATTTTTACTCAGCAGCATGTCCATCACCTTTTCATAATAAGGTTTCGCCAACCCGTCAGTAGTTTCGGGGTCCATGGCAGAATTGGTCCGGGCACGCCACATTTCTCCCAGATAACTGTCAGGAGCTTGTTCGGAAACAAGTGCGAACACAGAGTCAGCAGACTGCAATGCCAGTTTACGGTCGGCAGGCTGCACGGCGAGCGAGTCCGAAGACGTGCCCTGTCCGTAATAAAGACGTCCTAACTGGAATAATGTTTCAGGAGTCTTCTTGTCTTTGGCTAATGCATCGTAATATTTACGGTACGCAGCAATAGCCTCTGCATAATTATTATTCATTTCATGGGCATCGGAGATTTCACGCCACAAATCTACTTGCGTATCATCTTTCTCTAATGCTTTTCCATATTCTATAATAGCTTCATCATATTTCTTCAATGCACTTAGTAAAGCGCCATAATAACGGTAATCCAAATAAGAATAGTCTGCATGGTCCGAAGCATTAAAGAAAGCATCAGCAGCCTTCTCGGCATCTTCATAGCGTTTCAGGTCCGTATTGTTATACATGACAAGGCGGTTGAAAGCAGCGTGACGGGCATTCTTCTGCAGGCCTTTCTGAGCAACCTGCAATGACTTCTCAAAATCATGATTAAGGAACAGTGCAAAAGCATATTTCAGCATATCATCTTCCGCAGCAAGAGGCGTATCGATGAACTTAGCATACATTTCAGCAGCCTTGCCGAAACGATTGCTGGAATAGTATACCTCGGCCAGTTCCCTATCGGCTTCCAGGCAATTCGGATCCACAGCTTTGAGTTGTTCCAACTTCTCAATGGCTAGTGCAGGACTGGCAGACTTATAAGCCTGTGCATACTTCAGATAAGCCTCCTTACAATTCGGATCAAAATAGATGGCTTGCTCATAAAGCTGGCAAGCTTGCCCTATATCTTTTTGTGCAAGAGCAATATCACCCTCCAACACAGATACCTTGGGATCTTTATTATCGGCTTTCTTTGCCATTGCCAGGTACTCCTGAGCTTCGGTAAGCTTTCCGGCATCCAGATAAACATGGGCTACAGAAGTTACAAGATCCACATTCTTTTTGTTTTTCCCTTTCAGCAATCCCCCTACTTCTTCAGAAGCTTGTGCAGGATTTGTCTGAATCAGGCTTTTCATTTTATCTACCCCAGCCTGCCATTCAGGTATAGGCGTTTGCGCGGAAAGTGTGCCGGCCAACAGCAACGCTCCCATACTAAGAACTAACATCGTTTTCATAATAGCATTCATTTTAGTTATTTATCTTTTATATTCACCACCCGCACCGGTTGGGTAGCAGGCACTAATCCCGACTTTAAAATAATCCGCTGTCCCCGGTCGGAAGAGAGGAAAGAGGCAAATCCCCACGGAAGAGCGCTCCGCGGATCGTTCAACAGGACATAGATGCTGCGTGTCAACGGATAATCACCGTAAAACAAATATGCCTGATAGGGTTTGAAACTGTTTTCCGGCGTTGCCTTGTCGGCAGCGCTGACGGACATCACCCGTACTTCTTTGCTGAAGGAGAGTCCAGTACTGTCATTGCGGTCGCTCAGCCAATTCACGCCGATAATACCGATAGCATCAGGAGTCTTTGACACAAAGTCAATGACCTCTCTATTGGTCTTCAACGCCTTTATCTGGTCTGACAGTGGAGCACCCTTACAAATAGAATCTACAGCAAAACGAACGGTACTGGAATTCTTGTTATCAAATACCAGACGAATATCTTTCAGCTGAGATGCCGGATAAATTTCTCTCCATTGTGTAGTCTTTCCCGTCAGGATATCGCGAATATCATTCACGGTAATTAGCGTATCAGGATTATCTTTATTGGTAATCAACGCTAACCCATCCGTAGCAATCTTTATCTCCTGCGGGAAGAACTTCCGGCTGTTGAAAGAGTTCATCTCCTCCGGTGTCAGTCTGCGGCTGGTGATTGCCAACCGCAGACTGTCCTTGAGCAATAGATTGACGGCTTCTACTTCCGTCACATAACGGGGCACAATTCCCGCCAGAGGATATATACCTTCAAATACATCCACTTCTTCCTGCACGATAGGCTGGAAACTTTCGTCCGCAGCAATCGCTATCACACCGGAAGTGTACGTATCCGTCAGTCCGTCCTTAGGCTTACTTTGGCAGGCAGACACCAAAACCAGTATCACCGCCAAACCTAAAAGTTGAAGTCGTTTCACCGTTTTCATGACACACACATTATTATTGCAACTTAAACACAACTGGTATCGTATACTTCACCGACACTGCTTTACCATTTTGCTTACCGGGAATCCACCTAGGCATAGACATGATCACACGGACAGCTTCTTTGTCCAGGTAAGGATCTACACCTCTCAGTACATTCACATCACGTACACGTCCGTCGGCACCCACCACAAACTGACAAGTTACACGGCCTTGTGTTCCGTTTTCCTGAGCGATAGTCGGATACTTCATGTTCTTGCTGATGAACTGCATCATCTCTGTCTGACCACCGGGGAACTGAGGCATTTGCTCTACCATATCGAAAACTTTTTCAGGTTCCGGTTCAGCCTGGGTAACCACTTGTTTCAGGTCGGCAATATCCTTACCATGCTCTTCGTCATTACCTTTCACGTCAGCGATAGAAATAGTCACCTTCGTTTCCGCCAATTCATGCTGGCTCTTTATTTCATCCTCATCTCTCACTTCCTCGTCTTTCTTGATGACGGGAGCCGTGAATTTGATAGAACTCTTCAGTGCAGGAGGCGGGGGAGCAACCGGCTCCACTCTTTTCATTTCTTCCTGCTTAATTTCCGGTTCTTCCAATTGAGATAAGGTAGTCACCTCGGTCATCACTTCTTTCTGTTTCGGTGTAGCCATCTTGATCAAGGTAGGGATACTGAACCCTATCAATGCGATGACAATCACCAGTATCACAGCAATATTATGACGCTTCGGAGATTTCTCTCTTAACTGATAAGCACCGTAAGCCTTATTCTTGCCACTGAATATCAGGTCACACCATTCCGAAGAACTTAAATCTACTTTAGCCATATTCTTACTTTTTTAGGTGTTACACATTATTCGGCAATGTTCTGCGACAATTCTCCCTTGCTATCATAGTTCTTTATCAGGAACTCATCGGCTTCGGCGATATCCGTAATCACATACTTACCTATATTACATATCTGCATTTCATCGAGTGCATCAATCAGATTCATGTACGAAGCATCATCAGTGGCTTTGATAATTACAGTCGGGGTATCCTTTCCGCTCTTAATTTCACCCAGTTTCTTCGTAAATTCTTCCTCTGATATCTTAAGATCCAGTTTCTGCTGTTTCAGTTCATTCACTTCATTTACAGCAGCTCTATTACGTTGCAAAAGCATTGCTCTCAGACCGTCCGCTTGGTAGGTTGTTTCCTTCAGCGAACTGTAATCCTTATAGTTGGGCTCTCCATCGTAATAATACAATTTATTGTCACCTCCCAACAGTAATGTGATAGCTTGTGAAGCCTTCACTTTCGACTGCTGTTCTTCTGTGACGTTCTTATCATTGCTCGGCATGCTTATCTCCATTGTCTGAGGCTTACTCAGTGAAGTACAAAGCATAAAGAAGGTAATCAGCAACATATTCATGTCCACCATCGGTGTAAAGTCCACCCTGACGGTCATTTTCTTTTGCTTATTTTTTCCGCCTTTTTTCTTATTGCCGCTTTCTTGTATTTCAGCCATAATATTTCCTTTCTGTTAGTCTTCAGAAGTAGTCTTCAGAGAAGTGATCAGATTATATCTGTTCTCTCTGAGGTCCTGAAGTGAGTTCATCACATTCTTGATCACGGAATAAGGAGTATTGGCATCCGCCTTAATGGCGATACGTAAATCTTTGTTCGCTGCACGGGCATTGCGCACCCAGGCTTTGAACTGATTATCGATACTGTCAGTAGGTATCCCCTCATTCTTTAACACAGCGTCTTGCTGATCCTGCGGCAAATCGAGGTACTTCTTCATACTCTTCATCGGCACTCCGAAAGTAGATGCCAATGAGAATTTCTTAGTTTCCTCCGGAGTGAAAGTCACCCCATATTCTTGCCCCATTGCTTCCAGCACCTCGCGCAAGTCAGACTGTTTGTCCAGACTCATAAACACTTTTCCGTCCGGATCGACCAATATCTGCAGGATATTCGTTTCCGGGATCTTAATCTCGGATACGGAGGCCGGAGTGGTAACTTGTACCGGCTCTTTCTTCACGAACGTAGACGTCAGCATGAAGAATGTCAGCAGCAATACAGTCACGTCACTCATCGCCGTCATGTCGATGAACGTACTTTTCTTTTTTATTTTCGCTCTACCCATAATTATAGTATTTTTTAAAAGGGTTCGACCGATTTATTTATGCGTAGCTGCAAATGTCTGCACGATAGAGAAACCAACCTCGTCAAGGCTGTAAGTTAACTTATCAATCTTATTGGTATAATAGTTATAGGAGATAACGGCCAATGCACCAGTCAAGATACCGAAAGCAGTATTAATCAAAGCCTCGGAAATACCTTGTGACAATGCCATAGAGTCAGCAGAACCTCCGGCAGCCAGAGCGGCAAACGAACGGATCATACCGATAACTGTACCGAGCAATCCCATCAATGTACCCAGAGTAGTGATAGTACCGATAATAGGCAGGTTCTGTTCCATCATCGGCAGTTCCAACGCGGTAGCTTCTTCCAACTCTTTCTGAATGGCAAGCAACTTCTGGTCTTTTGCAAGAGTCGTATCATTCTCCATTTCAGCATACTTCTTCAGAGTAGCATTTACCACATTAGCTACAGAGCCACGTTGACTGTCACAAAGTTCCTGAGCCTTCTTCATATCACCGGCAGCCAAAGCAGCTTTGATGTTAGCAACGAATTTAGCCAATGAGCCTTTACCAAAAGCAGCACCAATTGCAATGTAACGTTCAATACTCAGTGCAATAACAGTCAGCAAGAGAGTCTGAATAACAGGAACAATAAATCCACCTTTATAGATAGTACCGAGAAAGTTCCCTGGCAGCGGATGGTTGTTCGGGTCATTGTTCATAAAGTTAGAGGGATTTCCCAACACAAAGTGAAAAATAAGCACGGCAACGATAAAGCAAATTACGATTACCCAACCGGCGGACTTGATGCCTTTAAAAGAGGCAGATTTCTTTTGAATAGTTTCCATGATGAAAAATTTAAATGGGTTTGTATTAAAATTGATTTTTTAAAATTAGACGTATGGATATAATCCTTCCCTTCACAGCATGAACATGCCGCTAACGCCCGTATAACCTACCCCAAGCATAGGGTTGTAAAAGGTCACCTACTTTCAGCCATATTTAGGGAAAGGAGTAAAGGGAAAAACTAATAAAAGGAAGTTTAAATCACAATCCGCCGCAAAGTGTAGATGTAGTATTCACTACTAAAAGAAGTGTAATGCGGATCTTTATCTGAATAGTATAATTTAGACTGATCGTGTACCAGCAAATTGTGGTGAGATGAAATTAGCAGAATCCCCTTCATAAAAGATGCTGTTTCAACAGCTCTACGAAAACGATAGGGATTAAAAGAATATCTTTCAGAGATAGGTTTGTTTCCAAGTTCTGCATCCGTAGTCCACATAAACTTAGAATTTGTAAACAGGTTGCTTCTTGTATTATTAGCGACATTATCCGAAGAAGCATTCTTTAATGATGATGAAGAAGCACTCACCTCACAAGTAGATGTAGCTTTCTCAACCATCCCCGTAAAGTCGACGGCTCTGCTACTGAGACTATAAGTCACCATAAGTAGCACAAATACCAAAAATGTCTTTACAGTTGTTTTCATGTCGCTTTCAATTCTATAGTAACAACAGCGAATGGCTGTTTTTTGTTTTGCTAAAATCGGATTTTCTTTTAATAAAAAAAATAATGTTCAGTAAATAAAGGATTTATAGTACCTTTTAATACGAAGTAAAGGTACAAATAAAACACCAAATACGAAAGCGAAGATAAGATATAAATTCTTGATTTTAAGTAGTTTTAATCATTGATTCCGAACTATAATCCGGTGGTATTACATAGGTAATACAACAATGCATATTCTATTATAAGTATACAATTTAAATGCAGAAACAGCATTTAAATATTTTTTCTATCAGTGAATAAAAGCCAGGGGAGTAAGTGAGAAAAAAGTTCTTTATTCTTATTATTAATAGGTATCATGTGTTTACCTACCACCTCCCCCCTGCAGGTACTCTTGCCCCAAGAGAAGGAGAATTGGATAGATAGACAGGGGGTATAAATACAAAAAGCCCCCATATCACTCGATATGGAGGCTTTCCTCTAAAAAACGGCAACTACCTACTCTCCCACTTGACGCAGTACCATCGGCGTGATCAGGCTTAACTTCTCTGTTCGGAATGGGAAGAGGTGGAACCCTGATGCTATAGTCACCTGAATAAGTCAGACATGATGCTAAAAGTAAAGTCAGAAAACTGAACGTATATATCCGCCATACAAGGCAAGGACCAAAAGTGAACGGGCAATTAGTAATGCTCGGCTATGATGTTACCACCTGTACACCTGCATCCTATCAACGTCATCGTCTTTGACGACCCTAAGAAATCTAATCTTGTGGCTGGCTTCGTACTTAGATGCTTTCAGCACTTATCCAATCCCGACTTAGATACCCAGCAATGCACCTGGCGGCACAACTGGTAAACCAGAGGTCAGTCCAACACGGTCCTCTCGTACTAGTGTCAGAGCCACGCAAATTTCATACGCCCA